>SKEW01000055.1_pt1 | contig 141606 bp, 134 predicted proteins | sample 4841441 | NCBI WGS metagenome assembly SKEW01 (sample SAMN11008799, study PRJNA524170) | human gut metagenome | isolation source: fecal sample from pouch patient p41 | place: Israel: Tel-Aviv | reverse complement strand
GGTGCCCATTCATCCGCAATCATCTACAGCATTGCGGAAACAGCAAAGGCAAACAACCTAAAACCGTATGATTACTTCGTATATCTCTTAGAAGAGATTCCGAAACATATGGATGATACCGACCGGTCCTTTCTGGATGATCTGTTACCGTGGTCACCAAATCTGCCGGACGGGATTCGAAAGAATTGATAACCAGGGCTGCCGTAAGGCGGCTCTTAATTTTGGAGGTACTCGCTATTGAGCGTGTACTTTTTTATAAACATTTTCAGTTGGAGTACCATTATTGAGCTGTCTGGAAAGACAATCAACAACATTTATCTTTTTGGAATCTTCATGAAGCTGGTCAACAACATCAGTAAGAAGGCAGCTTCCGGAAGCAAGCATGCCATAAGTAATATCAGCAGTAAATTTACGTTCAGGCTTAGAAAGTTGTTAATAACTATATATGAAAAAGAATGCCATTGTGGATAAAACTGCGGAAACTCAAGATTAAATCACATTGACAATTAACAGAAAATAATACTATTATTATATATATAAACAGTTTTTAATTGTTCAAATAAACATTTTATTGTAAAAAGAGAGGTATTCCGTTGGAAGTTAAAAAAATCAAATCAAATTTTTATTGAAAGGAGAAATTATATGAAAAAGGTTATATGTTTATTTTCCGCATTTTTATTACTTTTATCATCTGCCATGACAATATATGTACACGAAACAGACTCTCAAGATTACCTATCAATCCCAAGTTATAACAAAACATACTCTGCACAACCAACAGATAATAATTTTTTGTCACTAAAAGAATATAATACAGAATACTCCAATGGAGAAAATCCTCTAAATAAATAGTCTGCTTCTCAAGTAGCGTTCTTCTTTCGAGAGAGTAGAAATCAGATAGCGCTTAAAACTTACCGATAGACAGATATTGAGGGATTGATTCAGGTGACTGTTCTGTGTGCTTGGAAAGACTTAAAAAACGGAAGGTTACGTTAAAGCAATGCGAGGCTACTGTCTGAAGCGGCAGCGAGTTTGCCGAGCATTGCTTTGCTTTTAGTAATCTTTCGTTTTTCTTAGTCTTTCCTGTATACAGAACCCGGAGAATGAAGCAATCCCTCAATGTCTGTCTATTAGAAGAAACTTTATAAGCGCTATCTGATTTCGTCCGATTTTCGAACAAGGATCCCTACGATAAATCTTTATTTTCCTGAATCTTCCCAGCCAGATAAAGCAACACCGCATCCTGAAATTTCCTCGGATTCAGTGAACATTTCTTTTGAATCGCATTCAATTTATACTGCAATGTATTTTTATGGAGAAAGAGTCGTTCGCTTGTGGCGGCAAGGGACATTTCTTCAGAAAAATAAACTTCCAGCAGGTGCAGTTCTTGTTCATTGAGCGGGGCAGTCGTCTTGGCTAAAAATTCTTTCTGATTTTCCAGTGTGATCGTAGAAAGAATCAGTTCAAGTGTCAAATCATCAAAAATAACATAGTGTTCAGATGAAATTATAAGGCTATGCAAAGCAGTTTCAGCAGATTGATAGGAGGTATGGAGCTGGAAGAGTGATGTCGGTTTTCCAACTGCAATATCTAAAATATCGAAATGTTCTTTTGCAAAGAGTTTAAAAATATAATTCTGTTTTTCAAAATCAGTTTCTTCGATCAAAGCAATAAAATCCCCCGGATAATTAAATGTGTGAAGACAGACATGTGCCTGTGCAAACATTTGTTGAATTTTCTGTTCTAAAATAGAGCGGTTTGTAATTGGATTTTGTTTATTTGTGCGAATAAGAACAATTCTTTTCTTTGTGTTAAGATCAATCTTAAATTCGTGTAGACAGGAGGTGAGGTATTCCTGATTGTCGGTTTCATTTCTGATCAAAGACTGAATGACAAAATGTTTTTTATCGGCCTGTCTGCGGCTGTACTGATTTAGTTCCTGCTCCCGGATCAGAAGATTGGTGATGCGTTCTGCGAGATAAGCATAACTGCGGACTTTATCAGGTATACCGGTGATTCCGATGACGGCCAGCAGATGTTCATTATGATAAAGCGGAAGATTGATTCACTGTTTTGTGCCGGAAAAATTGTTGTCTTCTGTTACTTCCAGTACAGAACCGGAAGCAGCGGCCTGTTGTCCAATCTCGTGAAAGGTTCCGACACGGGATGAGTCTGTGCTGGCGAGAATGATACCGGATGGAGCAATAAAGTTGATGTCATGATCACAGACATCTTTGATTGTATTTACGATTTGTTCTGCGAGTTCGCGGTCAATTTTAGTTATCATAGAATTTTTATTATATCCTTTCTTTTGACATAACTGTTCAGAGCCAACCTCCAAAATACTACGCATTTCGTCGGTGTGGCGTATCCGCCAAGTAAAATTTCAAAAACAGTCTTAAAAATGCAAGCATTTTACATCTGTTTTATGAAATTTTGCTTGGCTCTGAACAGTTACCATTTTACTATAAAATGTTATATATAACAAATAATAATAAAATAAATTTAAAATAATGTTACATATAACATATTTGAGAAACAAGAAATTTGGTATCCTAATATTAATAAAACACAGAACAGACATGGAAAGGAGTTTATTATGAAAATAGTAACAGCAATTGATTCTTTTAAAGGAAGTATGACTTCTATGGAAGCAGGACAGGCAGCGGCAGAGGGAATCCAAAGAGTGGATGTGGATGCAGAAGTGATTGTAAGACCGTTAGCTGACGGAGGGGAAGGTACAGTAGAGGCTCTTGTATCCGGAATGAACGGAACATTACAGAAAGTACAGGTGACAGGGCCACTTGGCGAACCGGTGATCTGTGAGTATGGTATCATTGAAAGCACAAAAACAGCTGTGATCGAGATGGCGGGGGCAGCAGGAATTACATTGGTTTCTGATGAAGAGAGAAATCCGCTGAATACAACAACATATGGCGTGGGAGAAGTAATTCGTGATGCGATTGACAAGGGATGCAGACGTTTTCTCGTCGGAATCGGCGGAAGTGCGACAAATGACGGGGGAGTCGGGATGCTTCAGGCATTAGGTTACGGTTTCCTTGACAAAGACGGAAATCAGGTTCCATTTGGTGCAAAGGGGTTGAAGGTTTTGGAGCAAATCACAGATACTTATGTGCTTCCGGAATTAAAAGAGTGTAAGTTCAAGATTGCATGTGATGTAAAAAATGCTCTTTGCGGAGAACAGGGATGCAGTGCAGTATTTGGTCCTCAGAAAGGTGCAACACCGGAGATGATCTGTCAGATGGATCAGTGGCTGGGATATTATGCAGCATTGGCGAAAGAAAAATTCCCAAAGGCAGATGCAAAGCAGGAAGGAACAGGAGCAGCAGGAGGCCTTGGATTCGCATTTCTCACATTTACAGATGCCGTGTTGGAATCAGGAATTAGAATCGTGCTGGAAGAGACACAGTTAGAAGAGTATGTAAAGGATGCAGACCTTGTCATCACGGGGGAAGGCCGGATGGATGGTCAGACAGCGATGGGAAAAGCTCCGGTTGGAGTGGCTGCACTCGCAAAGAAATACGGCAAGCCGGTACTTGCATTTGCAGGCGCAGTCGAAAGAGATGCCAGAAAATGTAATGAACATGGCATTGATGCATTTTTCCCTATCCTGCGTGGTGTGGTTACGCTGGAAGAGGCAATGAAGAATGAAAATGCTAAGAGAAACCTGGCAGATACTGCGGAACAGGTGTACAGAACATTTACAATTCTTTGATCATACAATATTGTTTTAACTGAAAATGAGGTTTCTCCACGATTCCGAATGTCTTGAATCCAAGATGTTCATAGAATGGTACATTTTTCGGATTATGTGTCTCAAGAGAGATCATCATATCATTGCGATCGGCGCAGGCAACGACTTCATTCATCATCATTTCTGCGAGACCGTGATGTTGAAATTTCGGATCAACGGCGAGGTAGATGACATGAAGTCTTCGCGTTTCATGAAGCTGTGCTGTCCAAGCGGAGTTGAGGTAATCTTTTCCGAGGACAAAGTTGAAAAATGTCTTCATAGTCGGATCCTCGTGGAGCAGCCAGCCGTCTGTGATGAGGCTTTCTTTCAGGCTGACAAAATAATTATAAAATGCATGACGGTGATCGGATTCGTCAGAAAGGATCAGGACTCCCTTCAATTCAGGGCTGTCAGCAAAGACTTCACAGGTTTCAAATAATTCAGTTACGTCGCACTCAAGAAGATGTGGCAGCAGACGTTCTTTTGTTGCTTCATCTTCAATCAGAGTGCTGTAGAGCGGGTCGTTCTGAAAGCAGACAGTCAGTATTTCTTTAAGGCGGTCAAGATCCTGTTCCTGTACTTTGTAGAGCTTATCGCTATTCATTGGTTTTCTCCATTCTTTTCTTTGTTATAATGTGATGATGTTTCAAGGCAATCGTTTATCAAAGCCTGGATTTTATCAACAGATTGTTTCATGTAATGTAAATCATCTTTTAAGTAGGCCTGCTGGCGGCGGATAGCAGCTTCAAGTCTTCTGATCTCAACATCAAGAGAACCTGGGATTGCCATCTGATCCAGTTCTTTCAGACGCTGGACAAGGCCGTAGAGATTCTCATGGTGAAGAATGCGTCCGGCGCCCCACATCAGACGGTCTTTTGGCTGATGTAAAATATATTCCGTAAAGTGATAATAGACTTCTTCATCGAATAAAAATGCGTAGCAGTTATTATCAACTTCATAGAGTGCCTCCAGTGCGGCGGTGATGTTCTGGCTTTCCAGTGCATGGACTGCCTGCTCCAGGTGACAGAGGTTCTGACTGGCAGCAGCATGAGGGAAGCAGACTGCGTCCTGCCAGTCGAGGCGGACGAAGTAGTCCTGCATCTTCCGGAAAATGTGCAGCAGTTTAGAAGAAAGTCCGGACACCATTGGGAAGTCAGCGGAAACAGTATGGTTGTTGATCTCCTGAATCTTTTCATATAATAAATCGGCAGATTCATATACCTTTGAAATACTTTCCAGAAGCGCCGGAATTTCTTCCAATACTTCTGTCGGGGCATTGGACTGTGCTGCAAGACAGTCGGCGACGGAACTTTTCATTGCCAGAAAATGTCTGGAAAAGTCAAGAGGCGGAAGTGTCAGCTGATCCAGTGTAACTAAAAGCCTTGTATAGAGCTCATGGTGGAAACGGTAAACTGCTTCCTGATAGAACTCTTCATTGTCATATTGGGAGTGGTAATGCGTTTCCATAAACGGTCCTGCGCTGAAATCATTTACGGTAGATGGAATACCGGAGATGGCGATGGAAAAATCATCCGACCATGTCTCGATTGGTGCAAGTACTGTCAGTCCATCAGGGTAAGCCTCCTTCGGAACAGTTATATTTTCACAAAAATGTTTCAGAAAATCAGCAGACTCATAAGTAGAGCGGATTGCATCCTGTGTGTTATGGGCGTGAGCCGGAAGTTCAAAGTTGAGATCAGCGATCACGCGGCCCTGCCATTCCGGGTGAACACGGAATACCTGGTTCCAGGCTCCGGTTGACCAGTCGAATTTAGAATCACAGACACCCCACTCTTCGGCAGCAAGGGCACATACTGCGATTGTATAGCGCGGTTGATAGCCACTGTCAATCAGAGCCTTTATGATTCCAAATGTCATAGAGACCGCACAATTGTCATCCTGAAATCCGTCAAAATAGGAATCGTAGTGTGCGGAAAGCAGAATCATCCGGTCGTCCCCTTCAGAAGCGGCAGTTCCCGGAAGATATCCGGTAATGTTATAAGCCGGGCGGTTACGTTCAACCCAGGAAGAGGCGTTGAGTTCAACTGCGACAGAGGACGGATGAGATACTGCAGGATCTTCGGGACAGAGAAGTTCTTTTAAATAAGAAGCATCCTGTCTCGAAAGAGAGAATGCAGGGGCATATTCCGGTCCGGCGATATCCTGAGCGTTGAGTGCCCGCGGATCAATCTCAGCATAACCCTGTGTCTGGACAGCAATCAGTCCGACAGCACCTTTCAAATATGCCTGATAGACAGGGTAGTTGATCCACCATTCATCACGCTGGTTGATATCAGCAAGAACGAGCTTTCCACGGACATTGAGCCCTTTATAGTCCGATGCGGTTCCACGGCCGACATAGACAAGATCATAAGTCTCGAATCCATCTGTCTCAAAATTCGTCTGATAAGCACCCATCTGACAAGTATGCAGTTCTCCATGTTGATCCTGGAAACGGAGCACAGCACGTTCAAAGGTCCAGGAATCCAGCCAAAATTCATCCTTCGTCACATTCTGAAGTCCGATGCGTTTCATTTCTTCATATAAAAAATCCCCTGTCTTATGTTCCGCATCAGAACCGGCAGTTCGGAAACCGAGAACCGGATTGGTTTTGTGAGTCTCCATCTGCTTTGCCAGCTGATAAGAGTAAGTAATGTCTAGATGTGAAATGCATTCGTTGATTCTGTTTTCTGTCTTTGATTCCATTTATATCACCTCTGAAAGTCTGAGCCTGTTGTATGTGTTTGAGTTTCTGCGCTTATTTTAGCACTGCATGCAGAGTGTGACAAGAGTAGAACTCTCTAAATATGAAGAGAGTGGACAGCAGAAATTAGTTTTGCTGTCCACTCTTTTTATGCTATTATAGGAAAGAAATGACAGTTACAACCATTTTATAATAGGAAAGGATAATGATAATGAATCAGAAAATCATTCTTGCATCAGCATCTCCGCGTAGACGAGAGCTGCTTGCGCAAATCGGTTTAGAATTTGAGGTAAAGGTAAGTAATAAAGAGGAAGTCTATACAAGTACAAAACCACAGAAGATTGTAGAAGAACTTGCATTGATGAAAGCAGAAAATGTTGCATCTGATCTTCAGGCAGAGGGAGTAGAATTGAAAAATACAATTGTGATCGGAGCAGATACAATCGTTGTACGTGACGAAGAAATCCTTGGCAAGCCAAAGAATGAAGATCATGCATATGAGATTCTTCTAAGCCTTCAGGGAAGAGCACATGAAGTCTATACAGGTGTTGCAATTCTTTCCTATAATAATGCAGGCGAGAAAGAAATCATTAACCATGCGGTAGAGACAAAGGTTCATGTGCATGAGATGAGCGAAGAAGAAATCCGTGCGTATATCGCAACCGGAGATCCGATGGATAAGGCGGGAGCTTATGGAATCCAGGGAAGCTTTGCGGCGTATATAGATGGAATCGAAGGGGACTACTATAATGTGGTTGGACTGCCGGTATCATATGTTTACCAGCAATTGAAAAAACGCTAAACATATATTGTTACATTTGTAATTAGTTTGCAAATAGCTAGACGGAGATGACAGCGACAATTAGCCTGAATGGATGCTCAACCATTGAAAAATAAAATTTTATTTATCACACCTATGCTATGGCTTAAAAATGGGTGCTTTTCTTTTGAGAAAACAAAATCGTAACAAAAATGTAACATCTGTTTTTGCTATTATTCTGAAAAGGATACGAAAAACAGGAGAAAAATTATCATTAATATACAAATTAAGACGAAGTGTCTATGAAAAATTTTTTGAATCGTACAAATGTACAGAAATAAAAACAATTTTATTGTGGAAAATGCGCATAAAAAAAGAACGGATTCTAAAACAAGAGCGAAAAACGGTTAAAAAAGTAATAAAAAATAGACAAAACGTAGAATAAAAAAAGAGCAAATTGAAATAAAAAAAGTGTTTTTTTTATGAATTTAACTTGTTGAAGTGGAACGTTGACAAAGAGAAAACATGGGAGTAATATTTAGTCAACTTTTCGGAGAACATGACGTTTTAATGCGATTATAAGCAGTAACATTTGCCATGCTGTATACGAAAAGTGACAAAATACAGCAATATACATTAGGTAGAAAGGGAGGGAGCAATACGGGAAATCTGGCAGACAATCTTATGGAAGAACTGAATTGTGAGACAGTGTTCACACTTCCGGTTCTTGGCGGGATCAATGAATCTGTAGTAGTTACCTGGATCATCATGGCAGTGCTTGTGATAGCATCCATTATTCTGGTAAGAAACTTAAAGGTTGAGAATCCCGGAAAAGTGCAGTTGGCTCTCGAAGCCGGTATCGGCGCCGCTGAGGACTTCTTTGTCGGAGTACTTGGGAAAGAGAACAAGGGCTATGTACCGTATCTGATTACGGTTCTGTTATATCTCGCCTGTTCAAACACAATTGCACCATTGTTTGGCTTTAAGCCTCCGACGAAAGATCTGAACGTGACGGCAGCCCTGGCAATCATGAGTATGTGTCTCATTGAATTCTCAGGTATCCGCAAGAATGGATTCGGACATTGGGCAAAGCATTTTGCACAGCCGATTCCAATTGTAGCACCGATCATGATTTTGGAAATCGTCATCCGGCCGTTGTCGCTTTGTATGCGACTCTTTGGTAACATGCTGGCAGGATTCGTAGTCATGGAACTTTTGAAAGCAATCGTTCCACTGATCATTCCGATTCCAATCAGCTTTTACTTTGATATTTTCGACGGCCTACTTCAGGCATACGTATTTGTATTCCTGACATCTCTGTTTATGAATGAAGAGATGGAGTAAGAACTTAACACATTCTATTGAAAAGAAAAGGAGATTAAAATTATGTCAACACTTATTGCTATTGGAGCAGCTATCGCAGTATTCACAGGTATCGGAGCAGGTATCGGTATCGGACATGCAACAGGTAAAGCAGTAGAAGCTATCGCAAGACAGCCAGAGGCTGAAAGCAAGATCAGTAAGAACCTTATCCTTGGATGTGCTCTTGCAGAGGCAACAGCTATCTACGGTTTCATCATTGGTATCCTGATCATCTTCTTCCTGAAATAAGAAACGAAAAGAATCTTATGAAAATGATGGAAGCAGATAACAGGAAAGGCAGGTGTAAAAGGTGCTTCAGTTAAATATGAACCTTGTCTATACCATTATCAACCTTATTGTTCTCTTCCTCCTGTTGAGACATTTTCTGATCAAACCGGTGAGTGATATCATGGAGAAGCGCAGACAGATGATCGCAGATGGTCTTCAGGGTGCACAGGATGCACAGAGTGATGCGCAGAAGATGAAACAGGAATATGAAGATGCTTTAAAGGGAGCAAAGCTTGAATCAGCAGCGATTGTTGAGAAGGCACGCTCAGAGGCTAAGACAGAGTATGACCGCATCGTAAGTGAAGCAGGAAGCAAGGCCGGAGATCTTCTGGAAGCTGCAAAAGAGAATGTACGTATTGAGCGTGAGAAGACAATGAAAGATCTTCAGACTCAGATTGCAGGACTGGCTATGGCATCCGCTGAGAAGATCGTGGGAGACAAAGAGCAGAACATTTATGACCAGTTTTTGGGAGAAGTAGGTGGGACAGATGAAAACACAGACAAGTAAGAGTCAGATTTACTGCCCAATGGCAGCAATCAGATATGCACGTGTCCTGTATGAAGTAGGTGTCCCAAAAGAAGCTGTACAGAAAACACGTGAGATTTTTGAGGAAGTACCGCAGCTTCACGAGATTTTCGCGAATCCTACCATTGAACTTCAGAAAAAAATGAATGTGGTAGACAGAGTATTTCCAAAGGAGATAAGAAATTTCCTTAAAGTAGCGTGCAGATATCAGAGAATGAATCTGATCGAAGATATCTTCACAGCATATGACAGATACTGTGATGAACAGAATCAGGTTCTGAACGCAGTTCTGACATGTATTCAGCCTCCGACGGAGGAGCAGAAAAAAGGAATGGAGGCGTTCCTTTGTAAGAAATATGGCGCAAAGAGTGCTAAAATCGAAGTCCGTCAAGACAAAGCACTGCTTGGAGGATTTATTCTTCGGGTTGGCAGTGATGAGTATGACTGGAGTATGAAAGGACGCCTGAACAGATTAGAACAAAGATTGACCTGGAGGTGAACAAGGTGAGTTCAATCAATTCAGATGAAATTATTTCTATCCTGAAAGAAGAAATAGAGAATTTTGATACAATGAGTAAGGACAGTGAAGTAGGTACTGTTGTTACTGTCGGCGATGGTATCGCCACAATCTACGGGATTGATCACGCCATGTACGGGGAAATCGTTACTTTTGAAAACGGCCTTAAGGGAATGGTACAGGATATTCGTAAGAATGAGATCGGATGTATCCTCCTTGGAAGTGACACAGGAATCCGTGAAGGCACAAAGGTAGCCCGTACAGGAAAGAAAGCAGGCGTTCCGGTTGGAGACGCTTATGTAGGAAGAGTTGTCAACGCCATTGGTGAGGCGATTGACGGAAAAGGTGAGATCAAATCTGACGACTATCGCCCAATCGAGAATGAGGCACCTGGAATTGTTGATCGTAAGTCAGTAAGCGTTCCGCTTGAGACAGGTATCCTTTCCATCGATGCAATGTTCCCAATCGGCCGTGGACAGCGTGAGCTGATCATCGGAGACCGTCAGACAGGAAAGACATCCATTGCACTGGATACGATCCTGAATCAGAAAGGCAAAGATGTAATCTGTGTTTATGTTGCAATCGGACAGAAAGCATCTACAGTAGCCAAAGTTGTTAACACATTACAGACACACGGAGCAATGGATTATACGATCATCGTATCTTCCACAGCAAGTGACTGTGCTCCGCTTCAGTATATTGCACCATATGCAGGAACTGCTATGGCAGAGTACTTTATGCACAAGGGAAAAGATGCACTGATCATTTATGATGATCTTTCCAAGCATGCGGTTGCATACCGTGCACTTTCTCTTCTGCTTGGACGTTCTCCGGGACGTGAGGCATATCCTGGAGACGTATTCTACCTGCATTCAAGACTTCTGGAGAGATCTAGCCGTTTGAGTGATGAGATGGGCGGAGGTTCTATCACAGCACTTCCGATCATTGAAACACAGGCAGGAGATGTATCAGCATATATTCCGACGAATGTTATTTCCATTACAGATGGACAGATCTTCCTGGAGAGTGGACTTTTCGCATCAGGAATGAGACCGGCGGTCAACGTTGGACTTTCCGTATCCCGTGTTGGTGGTGCAGCTCAGACAAAAGCAATGAAGAAAGCATCAGGAAGTATTCGTATCGATCTGGCGCAGTATCGTGAGATGGAAGTCTTCACACAGTTCAGTTCAGATCTTGATGCAGCTACGAAGGAAGAACTGGAATATGGAAGTGGTCTGATGGAACTTCTGAAACAGCCACTGTATCATCCACTTTCCTTGCATGAGAAAGTAATTACACTGTGTGCAGCAACACATAAAGTACTCTTAGGTGTTGAGAAGACAAAAATCAAACAGTTCCAGTATGATATGCTTCAGATGTTCGAGATAGAGCATCCGGAAATCGGTCAGGAAATCGAAGAGAAGAAAGTCCTGACAGAGGAACTGATCGACAAGATCGTAGAGACAGCGAAGGAATTCAAGAAGAGCAGGTGTTAATATGGCAAATATCAGAGAGATACAGAGCAGAATCAACAGTGTCAAAGACACAATGAAGATTACCAATGCAATGTATATGATCTCTTCTTCCAAACTGACACAGGCGAGAAAGAAGCTGGCAGATACAGAACCATATTTCTATGCGCTGCAGGGTGAGATCAGTCGTATTTTACGTCATCTACCAGAATTACATCATAGTTATTTCAACAAGAGGGAAAACATTCCGGCAGAGGAACGTAAGATTGGATCGATCGTTATCACGGCGGACAAGGGACTGGCCGGTGCATACAATCACAATATTGTGAAGCTTGAGGAAGAGATTCTTTCCAAGCCGGGTCAGCATAAGCTTTTTGTTGTGGGAGAGCTTGGACGTCATTATTTCGCAAAGAAGGATGTAGATATTGATACAAACTTCCGTTACACAGTTCAGAAGCCGACCATGCATCGTGCCCGTGACATTTCAGCGGTTATTCTGGATCAGTTTAACAATCATGAGCTGGATGAAGTTTACGTAGTATATACACGAATGGAAAATGCAGTTCAGTCAGAGGCAGAAGTGTTAAAACTTCTTCCACTCGAGAGAGGGGACTTTGGCGAAATGACGATGCCTTTGAATATGTATCGCGAGGAAATCGAACTAAATCCATCTCCTATGGATGTCATGAACAGTATTGTACCAAGTTATATCAACGGTATGATCTACGGATGTCTGGTTGAGGCTTATGCCAGTGAGCATAATGCCCGTATGATGGCAATGAAGTCAGCAACAGACAGTGCACAGGATCTGATCAAAGATCTGTCAATCCTCTATAACAGAGCAAGACAGGCTGCGATCACACAGGAGATCACAGAGGTTTGTGCCGGCGCAAGAGCTCAGCAGAAGAAGAGTTAAAATGTCGAGATGCGTTACAGACAGCAGGTTGTTGCAGTTTGTAATGACTGAAATATAGAAAGAGAGAGAGAACATGAATAAAGGACGAATTGTACAGGTTATGGGACCTGTCGTTGACGTAGTGTTTGAAAACGGTGATCTTCCTTTTATCAAAGATGCTCTTGAAGTTGATAATAATGGAAAGAAATGCATCATGGAGGTTGCACAGCACCTTGGAAATAATGAGGTGCGCTGCCTGATGCTTGCTGCAAGTGAAGGACTTTGCAAAGATATGGAAGTTACTGCAACAGGAGCCGGTATTCAGGTTCCTGTCGGCGAGCAGACACTTGGAAGATTATTTAATGTACTCGGCGAGACAATTGATAACGGAGAGCCGATTACAGATTCTAAAAAATGGGTAATCCACAGACAGCCGCCTACATTCGAGGATCAGAGCCCGGTAGTAGAGATCCTTGAGACAGGTATTAAAGTTATCGACCTTCTTGCTCCTTATGCAAAAGGTGGTAAGATTGGTCTGTTCGGTGGTGCCGGTGTAGGTAAGACCGTGCTGATTCAGGAATTGATCCGTAACATTGCAACAGAGCATGGCGGATATTCCATTTTTACAGGAGTTGGAGAGCGTTCCCGTGAGGGTAACGACCTCTGGACAGAGATGAAAGAATCCGGAGTACTGGAGAAAACAGCCCTGGTATTCGGACAGATGAATGAGCCACCTGGAGCTCGTATGCGTGTCGCTGAGACAGGACTTACAATGGCAGAATATTTCCGTGATGAGCAGCATCAGAACGTGCTTCTCTTTATCGATAATATTTTCCGTTTTACACAGGCTGGATCTGAGGTATCAGCTCTTCTTGGACGTATGCCTTCAGCCGTAGGTTATCAGCCGACACTGGCAACAGAAATGGGTGAACTTCAGGAGCGTATCGCATCTACAAAGAACGGTTCTGTAACATCGGTTCAGGCAGTATATGTACCGGCCGACGACCTGACAGACCCGGCTCCGGCAACAACATTTGCCCACCTGGATGCAACAACCGTACTTTCCAGAAAGATCGTTGAGCAGGGTATTTATCCGGCCGTAGATCCGCTGGAGTCAAGTTCCCGTATCCTGGAAGCAGACGTTGTAGGAGAAGAACATTACGAAGTAGCCAACAAGGTGATCGCAATTCTTCAGAAATATAAAGAACTGCAGGATATCATTGCAATCCTTGGTATGGAAGAGCTTTCAGATGAGGATAAAGCAACTGTTATGCGTGCAAGAAAGATTCAGAAATTCCTGTCCCAGCCATTCTTCGTAGCAGAGACATTTACAGGAATTCCTGGAAAATATGTACCATTAAAAGAGACAATCCGTGGATTTAAGATGATCATCGATGGAGAGATGGATGCTTATCCGGAAAACGCTTTCTTCAATGTCGGAACAATTGATGATGTAATTGCCAAGGCAAAAGAGATGGAAGAAGAGTAATTGTTGAAATAGGAGAATGTGCATATGGATACATTTGGTCTGAAAATCATAGCAAGTGATGGTGTATTCTACGAAGGTCGTTGTAAGAAGCTGATCATTCCGGCTCCGGATGGAGAAAAGGGAATTCTTGCAAATCATGAGAATATGGTAATCGCTGTGAATGTCGGAGTTGCACATATGAGTCTGGACGGCGAAGATTGGAAAGACATTGCAGTGGGCGTGGGATTTGTTGAAATCGTAAACAACCGAGTTACACTGATTGTTGATACAGCCGAGAAACCAGAAGACATCGATGTGCGACGAGCACAGGAGCAGAAAGAGCGTGCAGAGGAAAGGTTACGTCAGCAGCAGAGTATCCAGCAGTATTATCATACGCAGGCATCTCTGGCAAGAGCGATGAACCGACTTCGTGTTTCACAGGATAAAAAGTGGAATTTATAGATTTCTAGAGCATGTAGATGTGCAGAGATCAGAAGTACCTGCAGGATATATCATTTAATTATAGAAGAGGGACAGATTTTCCGGAATGGGAAATCCCCCTCTTTTTTACATTTAAAAGTGAACTGCGAAACTTTTTTGTATTGCATTTTAATTCGTAGTATAATACAATAATCTTATCTGAGTGTCTAAAATTATAGAAAGACAGAGGAAAAACGATATGAGTGATAGAAAAAAGCCACGATCTCTTTCAGAAATCGTAAATGATGTACTTCGTGCGGTACGTGATTATTATGATTCAGAATACGTGTACTATATTGAGAAAGAGTATGGGGATATTGAGACCATCTTTGAGTGGTGTGCAGAGAATGTTCCATGGCAGAGAGATAAGATAAAGATGCTTCCGGAAGAACAGCAGCCAAAGTGGATGAAGCAGGAGATTACAAATTCAACAGAGGCCGATTACAGTGTGAGTTTGCAGCTGGATGAGAATACAGTAGCAATTCTTGCAGCAGTTGGAGTTCACCGGGGCGGATGTGATGTTGGATTGCTTCGTACGGTGATTCCGTATATACCGCAGGCAATCACTCTTCATAAACTCCAGAAACAACAGGAGTATCTCAGTTATCATGATAATCTGACAGGAGTACTTAACAGAAATAGTTTTGTTGCATATCTGGATCATGTGGAACCGGAAGAATTGAAGACATTGGGAGCTCTTTCTGTAGACATTAATGGACTGAAGAATTTTAATAAAGAATTTGGCAGAGATTATGGAGATGAAGTTGTCACCAGAGTTGGTGAAGTGCTTTCGGAGTATTTCCATAATGGTAATGTATACAGAATGACAGGAGATGAGTATCTGGTTCTTGTAGAGAACGCTTCATATGAAGATTTCACACAACAGGTACATAGTGCATATACAAAGCTTGAGAACATAAGTCTGGGACTGGTTTCAGTAGGGTATGCCTGGGGAAAAGTAGACATAGATGTGAATGGTCTTGTGATCAGTGCAGAGAATATGATGCGGGAAGAGAAAAAGAAGTATTATAAAAATCTGCGTAAAGGTCATCATGAGCCAATCATCAAAAAGGATCTTCTGGAGGATATTGAACAGAAGAATTTTATTGTATGTCTGGTACCGAAGATTGATGTGCAGACCGGAGAAATTGCAGGTGCTGAAGCGATTGTCAGATATCATCATAAGGATCTTGGAATTATGGATCCGGGAAGATATATTAATCTTCTGGAAGAGACAAGGTTGTCACATTATCTCGATCTCTATATATTTGAACAGGTATGTCAGATCCTTCATAAGTGGGAGACAGAAGGAATCCAGATGGTGCCGATTTCAGTAAACTTTGCAGGTGAAACATTGAGGCAGGAGAACATTGCGGATCAGATGAGTGCGCTGATTGAGAAATATCAGGTATTATGCGAATATTTGGAAGTAGAAGTATCCGAATCTTATACAGATACGAATCAGGAGATGCTGGCGGCATCATGCAGTAAGATCAGAAAAGCGAATGTTCGCGTAGTATTGGATCATTTCGGAGCTAAGAATTCCAGCTTTTCGATTCTGTCCATTATGGATTTTGATGGATTGAAGCTGGATGAGAGCCTGATTACAAATCTGGTTGGAAACAGAAGAAGCAGAGTAGTAGCAAAAGCCGTAATTGATATTTGTCATCAATTGGGATGTTCTGTTCTTGCGGAGAGTGTTGAAACACAGGATCAGCTGAATGTTCTTCAGGAATTAGGATGCGATTATGCACAGGGAACATTATTTAATAAACCGATCAAAGTGGAGACATTTGAAGTGCGATATCTGAAGGAATAGAATGATCTGCCGAGGGAATGAAAAGGAAAAGATTCTAAATATTACAGAAGATAAGATGAAAAATACAGATGGAGTTGAAATTAAATAAGATGAATAAAGCATTGTTTAGAGACAGAGCAAAGAAACTGATGCTTACAGGTGCTTTGGCAGGAGTAATTGCAGGAGTGGCAATTACTTCAGGAATCTCCTCAATTACATTGAAAAAAGCTGAAAAGAAGCTGGAAATCAGCAATGCAAAATTACAGGAGCAGACAAAGAAGAACGAAGAACTGCAGGCAGAGTTAGACAGAGAAGAAGTAACAGAAAATACTGCGGAGTTGCTGGCAAGTGATGATGACCGGTGGTGTCTTGCACTTGTGAATGAGAAGCATCCATTGGATACTTCTTATGTGCCGGCGAATCTAACGGAGATAAGTGGTGGAAAACAGATAGATTCCAGGATGGCAGACAGTCTGAATAAGATGCTGGATGATGCGAAGAAGGCAGGACTCAGCATGTATGTGACATCAGGATATCGTTCTTATGAGAAGCAGAGAGATGTCTTTAATACGACGATGCAGGACTGGATCAATCGGGGATATACACCGTTAAATGCGTATGATGAGACAAAAAAATCAGTTGCAATTCCAGGAACAAGCGAGCATGCAACTGGTCTTGCAGTTGACATTATGTCGACAAAGTACGGGGAGCTTGATGAGAAACAGGGAGATACAGAAGAGCAAAAGTGGTTGATGGAACATTGTTCAGAGTATGGTTTTGTTCTTCGGTTTCCGCAGGATAAATCTGATATTACAGGAATTGTATATGAGCCGTGGCATTATCGTTATGTGGGAGTAGATGCTGCAAAAGAGATGACAGAGAACGGACTTACTTTGGAAGAATATGTTTCTGCAAATTAAGTGAAAAACTGTTCTGATCGACAGATAAGAGAGAAGTATAAATAATACATAAGGAGGAGAAGTAAATGGAAGATTTAACATTTGGAGAACAGGTGAAAATCGTCCTGGGAAGAAAGGGAATGACGATCAAAGAACTGGCGGAGACGATTGAGAAAGAGACAGGAAAGAAGATGTCACGTCAGAATTTAACACAGCGTCTTGGAAGGGATAATTTTCAGGAACAGGATATGAGACTGATCGCATCTATTCTCGGCTGTCCGTTTCAGCTGAGTATCATGTCAGGAGAGATTACAGAGAGCGCAGCCGGACGTATCAGGAAGCAGGAAGTAAAATGGAATGAACAGGAACAGATGGAAGAGAGCTTTTCAGAGGAAACGGTGGAGACAGAGAAGGAAGAACAGCAGCTTACAGGTGAAGAACGTGACATGACGATCGGTGAGATTTATGATATGCACGAAGAACTTGTTGAACTTGAAAAGAATGCGGTAGAAGCAGAGCCAACTGAAGATGTCAGAGAAGATCTTCAGACAGAAGAAGAGGAATATAAGGAAGAGCTTCAGGAAGTGCCGGAATCAGATCAGGAAGAAGAAAACTCTGTGGAACCAGAAGTTTCCTATACGGAAGATTATGATCAGCCGGCAGAGGAAGAAGCAGAACCATATGAAGAAGCAGAAGTTACATCCTATGAGACACAGCCGGTAGAGCCGGTGCAGGAAGAGGCAACATACGAAGAGCCTGTACAGGAAGAGGTTGGAGACATTAATCCATACACAGGAAGAGAATATGAATCCAACAGCGTACGTATGCATCCGAAAAGAATTGGATATGTGCAGGTTTATGACCGTGCAAACCATAAATGGACAGATATGACAGAATGGGCATTCCTCGGATATCAGGAACGCAAGAAAGTACTTCTTGGAGAGGATTACGAACCGCCAATTTATCTGGATTAAAATTAAAATTGATAGAGAAAAGAAGTGCATCCGCTGTGAACGCTTCCTTTCTCTATCTTTTTCCTTTCTTTTTAAGAATCACATTAAGTATCGACACCAGTGACCGAAAGATTCAGAATTTTCACATTCATCTTCGGTAAGTTCCAGAATAGAGATGTAAGAACTGGTAAATTGAGGAAAGCCGAACAAGTTAGCCATATGTGCTTCTCTGGGATCGTAAAGACCGGGAACGCCAAGCCAAAGATGATCCTTTTCTTTGATTAGGAGAAGGTGATGATAATTATGACAGCCATGCAGAAGAAAACTATTGTTGGCAAGTGGCCAGAATCTGCGCGGAAGTGTGGAAATCTCTGCGTGTGTGATTTTTCTGGCTTGAATTGAAGCGTCCTGAATTGCAGTCTCCTCAGTTGGTGTCACCTCAGTTGGTGTCACCTCAGTTGGTACCTTCTCAGTTGAAGTAGCATCAATAGAAGCGTCAGATAATGCTGCTTCGGATACAGTCTCAGATACAGTGTCTTCTGTTATGAGGGATTCTTCCGAAAGGGATGGATTCTCAGGTTCAGAGGATAAACTCTCTTCTGTTGATAAAGAGCAATCAGAAAAAGAATAAAAATTCGGCAGAGGTACAGCGGAGGCAATCCAATGCTGTGATCGATTCTGGGTGATGGAGAAAATAATGAACCCATCAATGTGTTTAAGAGTTCTTTTATGTGGAAAACGTTCCCCGGAAATGACCAGTTGTGTGGATAAGTTCTGACCAGAGCACTGAAGAAGTGCAACCGGAGAACCTATAAGTGTTTGATTTTCGAGAATAAATGCATGGACTTCCAACTGTTCTCCAGGGACAATCGGAAGATTTTTAACATGAAGTGTTAAGAGATAAGAATAATTATTTGATGAAATTTGTAGAAAACCAAGATTTCTGCGGCGGCAGCAGGATTCGTATTCATATAAATAATAACTTCCCGGATTCATAGCAAGCCCCTGAAAAGAATTTTTCTATATAGTTTATTCAGAATGAAAAGGAATATTAATGCTATTTTTATACAATAACCGAAAGGAAACAAAATGAGGATGACAACGGATGAAAAATATATGCGTGCGGCCTTAAAACAGGCAGAGAAAGCGTATAATCTAGGGGAAACCCCGATTGGTTGCGTGATCGTTCATGAAGATAAGATTATTGCACGCGGTTATAACCGACGGAATACAGACAAGAATCCACTGGCACATGCTGAGGTCGCAGCAATCAAGAAAGCAAGCAAAAAGCTTGGTGACTGGCGTCTGGAAGAATGTACATTGTATGTGACATTAGAGCCATGTCAGATGTGTGCAGGTGCAATTGTCCAGTCCCGTATACCAAGAGTGGTTGTCGGGTGTATGAATCCGAAAGCAGGATGTACAGGTTCCATTCTGAATCTACTGGATATCCAGGCATTTAACCATCAGGCAGATCTTACAACAGGTGTATTGGAAGAAGAATGCAGCCAGTTGATGAAGCAGTTTTTCAGAGAACTCAGGGAAGCCAGGAAGATGAAGAAAAAAGCAGAAGCACAGAGTCTGTAACACAGAGGTGTAAAATCATGTGAAATCTTGTGCAAAAGAAAGAGCAGCATACTTGACAAGCATTCATTTATCATGTAGAATAATAATCCGTGCAGCCGGGGTGGTAGCGGTACCTTGAACCTGCAATCCGCTATAGCAGGGGTGATATTGCGCAGAGGGCGACAGTCTGCAGGGCTGCCCCCGGAAAGTGACGTTGACGTCTGGGTCTCACGCGACGGGACTCTGTGAACCGTGTCAGGTCGGGAACGGAGCAGCACTAAGCAGAACCTCTCGGGTGCCGTGAGGGTGCCTGGGCTGAGTTAACTACCGGGGTAACGCTTGTGGGCCAAGTTCGAAGCGCAATGCACGTAAAAAAATGAATAGAATGGTATTTATATTGGAAACGATACATTCCCTCCGGAATGATGAACGAACAACACAATCTGTTACGCTTATCATGATAGGAGGATTTTTTATGCCAAAAAATAAGTTTCAAGAAGTAATTTTCACAATCATGATGGTTTTTGTCATGGTTTATGCAATGATCTGCTACAACATTTCCCTGAATATGGGAGGAATGAGTAATGAGGTCTTTCTGGCAGCATTCCATGAACTTATCATCATGGGACCGATTGCTTTCATTCTGGATTTCTTTCTCGTAGGACCGATTGCAAAGAAGAAAGCATTTATGATCGTGAACCCACAGAAAGATAATCCGTTTATGATCGTGCTGGCGATATCCGTTTTATCCATCATTGGAATGTGCCCGCTGATGAGCCTTGCAGCAACACTGCTCTTTAAGGATGCAGGAAATCAGATTATTGCTGTGTGGTTCCAGACAACAGTATTCAATTTCCCAATGGCATTCTTCTGGCAGCTGTGCTTCGCAGGACCGATTGTCAGAAAAGTATTTGGGGTTATTTTCCGTGAGGAGCAGAAAGAAGAGGTGGCTTTTGATTAAAGCTGCAAAATAAGGGAAAGCTATCATACGATAATCTGACACAATTTGTGTTGTTATCGTATGATAGCTTTCCCTTTACTGTTCACTCCCGTGTCAATCACTCCGCTGATTGACACGGAGGATGCATGTTTTGACTTGAATGCATCTCGCCCCATCGCCAAAGGCGATTTAAAATGGCGAGATGCGTTGCTGGTCGCACATCGTGTGAACAGCAACAGCTTTCTCTTTTTATGTTATATACACAACTTCACATATCTTGACATTTCTCACATCTTCATTCAGAATAGAAAGGTAAGACCTAAAAAGGAAAATGTTTACAAATATACATTATTGACAGGAAAAGAGGTTTATAAAAAGATGAAGATTTTGCTTGCAGCGGTGAATGCAAAGTACATCCATTCAAATCTTGCGGTCTATTGCCTGCGCGCATATGCAAAAGAGCAGCATCCGGCTAGCAATATTACAATTTCTGAATATACGATCAATCAGCCATTTGATGAGATTTTGATGGATATTTATAAGCAGGCACCAGATGTTCTCTGCCTTTCCTGTTATTTATGGAATGTGACAGAAGTAGGACAATTGATACAGGAGGTTCCAAAGATTCTGCCGGATACGAAGATCTGGCTTGGAGGTCCGGAAGTTTCTTATAATGCAAGAGAAGTTCTGGAAAAATATCCGATGGCAGAAGGTATCATGCGCGGAGAGGGTGAAGAGACTTTTGCAGAGCTCGTAGCATATTATGAAGGCCGTGGTGCAGCTGAGTTGATCAATATTCAGGGAATCACATTCCGGGAAAAGGAAAAACAGATTGCTGCGACACCGTTTCGACAGATTATGGATCTGAGCAAAGTACCGTTTGTCTATGGGGATATTGAGAATTTCAAGAACCGTATCATTTATTATGAGACGAGCAGAGGCTGTCCATTTTCCTGTAGTTATTGTCTTTCTTCAATTGATAAATGTCTTCGATTCCGTAATCTGGAACTTGTGAAGAAAGAACTGCAGTTCTTTATTGATCATGAAGTGCCACAGGTTAAGTTTGTTGACAGAACATTTAACTGTAAGCATGATCATGCGATGGCAATCTGGAATTATATCAAAGAGCATGATAAAGGAATTACAAATTTTCATTTTGAAGTGGCAGCAGATCTTCTGAATGAGGAAGAGATTGAGTTGATCCGGAGTTTGCGTCCAGGACTTATTCAGTTGGAAATTGGGATTCAGTCAACGAATAAACAGACAATCAAAGAGATCAACCGTTCCATGAATCTGGAAAAAGTACGTGATAAGGTAGCAAGGATTCATGAGAAGGGAAATGTGCATCAGCATTTAGATTTGATTGCAGGTCTTCCATATGAGAATTATGATAGTTTTGCTCATTCTTTTAATGAAGTTTATGCTATGGAACCGGATCAGTTTCAGCTTGGATTTCTGAAAGTACTGCATGGATCTGTGATGCATGAGAAGATGAAAGAGTATGAGCTGCTTTGCCAGAATCGTCCGCCGTATGAAGTGCTTTCAACAAAATGGCTTCCATACAGTGATGTGATCCGTCTGAAGAAAGTAGAAGAGATGGTGGAAGTTTACTATAACAGTTTTCAGTTTAGTCATACGATGGGACTTCTTGTGGAATTGTTTCCATCCGCATTTTCCATGTATGAGAAAATGGGCAATTATTATGAGAAGAAAGGCTTGTTTGGGTTGAATCATTCAAGACTTGCACGTTATGAGATATTGTGGGACTTTGTAGAATCAGAATTAGCAGAATTCACATGTTCGGAGAAAATGCAGAAGAAAGAAGCGGATTTTAAAGAGAAGGTGCTTGAAAGCATGACTTTAGATCTATACCTGAGAGATAATGTGAAGAATCGTCCGGCATTTCTTGGAGAGAGCAAAGTAGAAAAAGATGTAGCGTCTGAATTTTATAAGAAAGAGGCAGAAGAGCACAAGTATCTGAAGGATTATGAAGGATACGACAGCCGCCAACTGCGAAAGATGACTCATCTGGAGCGATTGAATGGAAAGTTGCATCTTTTTGATTACAGACATAGAAATAAGCTGAATCAGGATGCGGCGATTTATATAATAGAGGACTAGTATAGCGTTGCAGATATTAGAAAGATATTTGCATATGGTTTTGTTAATGGAAATGGAGAAAAAAGATGAATTTTTATGATAAAAAAGTAAGACGTTTGGTGTCAATTATTATTTTGGTGGTTATTGTTGCAATGGTTGCAACGATGGTGATTCCATATCTGGTCTAAGGAGAGTGTGATGCGGACAGGGAGAGTAACGCAGACGATCTGGAATCGTTCTGTAAAGAAACAGATCCAAAAAGGAAACAGGAATTCAACAGGAAAAGCTGCGTGGGAAGAAAGCAGTTCCGAACTGATATCTGACGAAAAGGATTTTGTCTGGAGTAGCACTTCAGTAAGCGGAAAAGCACCGGCGCAGGTGAGATATGCAGTAATTAAATCAGCAGGAGATCTTGCGGCAAAGAGAGTCAGACCAACAGCGGTTTCAGTACAGATTTTGTTTCCTGAAAGTTCTGACGAGCAGGAATTAAAAAATATCATGAGAATCCTGACAGAGATCTGTGAGGAGACAGGACTTGCCATTACCTGTGTACAGGCTGAAAGTGCAGAGTATGTTTTGCAGACAGTGATTCATATTACTGCTGTCGGCGTGAAAGAAAATCCAAAACAGCAGATGAAAAAATGGTTTCCGGGAACGGAAATCATTCTTTGCGGTTATACGGGATTAGAAGGAACGTTGCGATTGGTTGAAGAGGCAGAGGCAGATCTTCGTACAAGATTTACACCATCTTTTATAGAAAAAACAAAGCGTTGCAAGGAATCACTTATACTTCCGAAACAGATTTTAAAGCTTCCGGAAGAAGCGGAGAGCAGACAGTGTGGGGATGGAGGTGTACTCTGCGGATTATGGGAACTTGCAGAGGCAGAAAAGACAGGATTTGAGATTGATTTCTCAAAACTTGCACTTAAGCAGGAGACAGTGGAAATCTGTGAATTCTTTCAGTTAAATCCATATCTTCTCACATCGGCCGGAAGCTATCTTGTGCTGACAGAGAATGGAGAAGAGACATTGGAAAGCATGAAGAATGCAGGTGTTCCGGCAGTAAGGATCGGATTTGTGAAAGAACAGAATGCGAGAACACTTGTAAATGGAGAAGAAACCCGTTATCTGGATCGCCCGGCACCGGATGAACTGAGCCGTTGGTGGAAAGAACGAAAAGAATCAGAACTGTGTACAAAAGCAGAAGAATAAGAAGATAGAAGAGGCGATAATTATGTTAAATATTGTACTTTATGAGCCGGAAATTCCGGCAAATACAGGGAATATCGGAAGAACCTGTGTAGCAACAGGGACAAGGCTTCATTTGATTGAGCCATTGGGATTTAAGCTGAATGAGAAATCATTAAAGCGCGCAGGTATGGATTACTGGAAAGATCTTGATGTGACAACTTATATCGATTATCAGGATTTTCTTGAAAAGAATCCAGATGCGAAAATTTATATGGCGACAACAAAAGCGCACAAGGTCTATACAGACGTAGAGTATGAGCCGGATTGCTATATTATGTTCGGAAAAGAGAGCGCTGGAATCCCGGAAGAGATTCTTGTAGAGCATGAGGAAGACTGTATGAGAATCCCGATGAATGGGGATATCCGTTCATTGAATCTCGGAAATTCAGTAGCAATTGTGTTATATGAAGCATTGCGGCAGAATGGATTCGCAGGGATGAATTTAAGTGGTGAGCTGCACGAACTTCATTGGAAATAAAGTGTAAAAAATATTGAAATATATAGAAGCAGGAGATGGAATTGAAAGTCAGAAAAGATTCTTTTCTCTTGCTTTTGGTCATGTGTGAGAAAAATATGTAAAAAAGAATAATGTCTTGGATTGAAGAATGATTAATTTTTGTGCTATTCTTTAGTGGTGGTGTTATGAAACAAATGAATTGTGTATGAGGAACAGGAGGTAAGAGATGTATAGAGTAAGAATTTAGTATAAATATTAAGAATCGCTTGGAAAGGAGAAAACAATGGAAGAATTTTCAATGAGTGAAAACGCAAAAGATTTGATTCAGCAAGAAATAGATCGGAATCCATTTCTTGTATTAAGTAAACTTGTATATCAGCAAATATACCGTGAAATAATTAGCGGAAATTTATTGCCACAGCATCGTATCGTGGAATCAAAAATTGCAAAAGAATTGAATGTTTCCCGCTCTCCGGTGAAAATGGCTTTGGCCGAGATGACAGAAAAGGGAATACTGGAAAAAGTAAAGGGCAAAGAATTAAGAGTAAAGAAAATAAGTTATGAGGAGTGTCTGTGGATTTATGAAGCCAGAATGATGCTGGAACCAGAAGCTGCATATCTGGCTGCAAAGCGGATACAGGAAAAGGAACTTGAAGTATTAAAAAAATTAGTTTTCCGCTTTGAAAAAATCGACCAGACACACGACCATTTAGAGTATAAAAATGCTGATAAAATGTTTCATGAAACTATTGTGAAGGCTTCGAGAAACAGGTATTTAATGGATATGTATAAATCAATTGAATGTCCATTAGCAATGTATCGTAATCAGTTAAACCAGCTTGCTTATGAGGAATGTTTTCAGCAACATGGTATGGAAAAGGGGTCTGAATATCACAGGGCAATTTATAGAATGCTTGAGCAACGCTATCCAATGATGGCTAAAGATGAAATGAAAAATGATGTACAGCGAATGTATGGTACGATGTCAAGGCTCAGAGGATGTGACATAAAAGGCTAAAACGAAAGGAGGTGATTGGACAAAATCACCTCTTTTTTATCGAATTTTGGTTAAAAAATAGACATATGTACAAAAGTAAAACAAAAATACTTCTCTTAAAAAGAAAAATGCACTCTAAAATGAACAAAACAAGTGCAAAAAATGTCAAAAAGCATAAAAATTGACTCAATAAACAGCAAGGCTATACAATTTAACCAATTCAAACGAGAACTATGAATAAAGGAGGAACAAGATGGAGTACATAACAATGAGGAATGGTACTAAAGTACCGATGCTGGGGCTTGGATGTTATAAGTCTGAAGAGCAGGAGGGCGTAGAAGCTGTAAAAAGTGCGATTGAAATTGGTTACAGACATATTGATACAGCAAACTTTTATGAAAATGAGAAGTATGTTGGAAGAGGAATCCGGGAAAGTGGAATTGATCGTGAAGAACTGTTTGTAGTAAGTAAAATATGGCCGACAAGTTTTAAGACTCCGGAAGTTGCAATTGAATATAGCATGCGAGCATTAAATATTGACTATATTGATATGTATCTTCTTCACTGGCCAAGTCAGAATGAGTATGCAAGAAACCATGCTTTTGAAACACTTCTGAAATATAAAGAGAAGGGATATTTCAAAGAAGTTGGTGTATCTAATTTTAAGAAAGAGCACCTTGAAAAGCTGAAAGATACATTTGGATTCTATCCGATGATGAATCAGATTGAAATTTCGCCGTGGCTTCAGAAAAAGGAAGATTATAAATTCTGCCAGGAAAACAATATTGTAATGACGGCATGTGTACCGTTTGCAAAAGGAAATATTTTGAACGATCCAAAACTTGTTGAGATTGCAGAAAAGCATGGAAAGAATGTCGGACAGGTGATTTTAAGATGGAATATTCAGAGAGGAAACTGTGTAATACCAAAATCCTCAAAACCACATAGAATTGCAGACAATTTTAATATTTTTGATTTCGAACTGGATGCAGAAGACATGGCGGTAATTGGAACAATGGAAAATGGAAATTCTTATTGCAGTGATTCTTCTGTGTTCACTGGAGATTTTTGGAATATTGAAGATCATTTGCTGAATCGTGAATAGGAGGGCAGTTATGAAGAAAAGATTTTTTGCGACATTAGTTTCTGTTTCACTTCTTTCAACGATGGTGTTAAGTGGTTGCGGACAGAATCCAACAGAAAAAAAGGTTACAAGCGGTGTGATCAGAATTGCCTATAATAATATAGAAAATTATCCGCATTATAAAGGTCTTGAACGTGCAGCACAGGAAATTGAAGAACGCTCCGATGGAAGATTTACCGTAAAGATTTATTCCAACGGAACACTGGGAGATCAGAGAGCAGCCCTCGAGCTTACACAGAACAATGCAGTGCAGATGTGTGTTGCCAATGCGACAATGGTAGAAAGTTATAATCATGATTTTTCAGTTTTGAGTATGCCGTATTTGTTTGAGGACAGTGATCATCAGAGAGAAGCATATACGAATGGAATGCTGGATGAACTATTCAGTTCTACAGAAGAATATGACTTTAAGATTGTCGGAGCATTTGGATCTGGTTCAAGAAATATTTTTTGTGAGAAAGCAGTTAGAACACCAGAAGATCTGAAGGGATTAAAAATCCGTGTTATGCAGTCGGACAACATGGTAAAAATGCTTCAGTTGATGGGTGGTACAGGAGTTCCAATGTCTGCTTCTGAGCAGTATTCAGCCATGCAGCAGGGGGTTGTTGATGGTGCTGAGTCGAATGAAATTGACTATGTAGGGAAGAAATATTATGAAGTAGCGCCGGTATTTTCCAGAACAGAGCATTGTTTCAGTACAGATTTTGTTGTTGCAAGTACTCAGTTCATGAATTCTCTTACAGATGAAGATAGAAAAATGATTGAGGATGCAATGGCTGTAGGTGTCGAAGCCGAATTTGACAGCTGGGATGAAATGGTAGATGCGAGTATTGCAGAAGCAGAGACGAAGGGAATCGAATTTGTTGAGGATGTAGATAAAGAAGCATTTGCAGCTAATTTTAAAGAGTTTCAGGAACAGATTGCAAATGAGAGTGAAATGACCAGAAAAGTTTATGATGGAATCAAAGCACTCAGAGAGGAGGGCTCAAATGAATAGTATCAGAAAAATTCTTGATAAAATATTAGAAGTTGCCTGTATTGTAATTTTAAGTGTTATGACAATTCTTGTAGTATATCAGGTTGTAACAAGATATGTGTTTCAAAGCCCAAGCTCATGGAGTGAATCGGTAGTAACTTATGGATTTATTTGGCTTGCAATGATTGGAGGAGCGTACGTTTTTGGAAAAAGAGATCATATGGCAATGACATTCGTGTTAGATAAATTTCATGGAAAAGCAAAGACTGTTATTGAGATGATCAATGAACTCATTATTGTGATTTTTGGAATCGGAGTCCTTCTGATCGGAGGATATGCAGGTGCGATGAAACAGATGACACAGGCAGATTCTATTCTTCCTATTACGATGGGAGTGATTTATATTGCAATTCCGATTGCTGGTGTAGCAATGATTATCTATTTTGTGTGTAATGAATATGATTTGATTAAAAAGCTGAATCAGCCGGAAACAGAAGATGGAAAGGAGATGGAATAAATGGATGTAGCAATTACAGCAACGATAGTTATGGTAGTAGCACTTGTTGTTATCCTGTTGATGGGAGCACCAATTGCGATTGCAATTGGAATGTCATCAGCAATGGCAATGGTTGTTATTCTCCCGACAGATGTAGCAATGGTAACATGTGCACAAAAGATGTTTACTGGATTGAATTCTTTCCCTCTTCTTGCAATTCCATTCTTTGTTCTGGCAGGTAATCTGATGAATAATGGAGGTATTGCAGTCAGAATTATCAGGCTTGCAGAAGCTTTGTGTGGAAAACTTCCAGGAGCTCTTGCAGAAAGTAATGTTCTTGCAAATATGTTTTTTGGAGCTATCAGTGGAAGTGGAAATGCTGCGGCAGCAGCAATGGGTGGAACAATCGGACCGATTGAGGAGGAAAGAGGATATTCTAAGGAATTCTCAGCGGCAGTTAATATTGCATCAGCACCTACAGGAATGTTGATACCGCCAAGTAACGCCCTTATCGTTTTTTCAACGGTAGGCGGATCAATTTCTGTAGCAGCACTGTTTATGGGAGGATATATTCCAGGAATCCTCTGGGGCTTAGCGGTTATGGTTGTTGCAGGATATATGGCGAAAAAACGTGGATATGTCAACACAAATTATGTTGATGCGTCAACAAAAGTAAAATATTTTGTAGATGCGATTCCAAGTCTTTTCTTGATTGTAATTATCATAGGAGGAATTTTAAGTGGAATCTTTACAGCAACAGAGGCATCTGGAGTTGCTGTTGCATATGCGTTGGTTCTCAGCTTTATTTACAGAAGTATTAAGGTAAAAGATCTTCCTAAAATTATTCTGGATTCTGCAAGAACAACAGTTATCATTGTATTTTTGATTGGAGTGTCTTCTATTATGTCATGGATCATGGCATACACAGAGATTCCTACAATTATTTCAAATGCAATGCTGACACTGACAAGCAGTAAAGTGATTACGCTTCTCATCATCAATTTAGTGCTGTTGTTTGTTGGTACTTTTATGGATCCAACTCCTGCAATTTTGATTTTCACTCCAATTTTCCTTCCGATTTGTACAGGATTTGGAATGAGCTCATTACAGTTTGGTATTATGATTGTTTACAATCTGTGTATCGGAGCAATCACACCACCTGTAGGAAGTGTCCTGTTTACAGGATGTAAAGTAGGAAAAGTAACCATTGAGCAGGTCATCAAAACATTGCTGCCATTCTTTGTTGCAATTATTCTTGTGCTGATGCTCGTGACATATGTGCCGGCAATTTCAGAATTTCTGCCACGGCTCAATGGTTACATCTAGGAGGTAATACATGAAGGAATGTTATTATTGCGAGAAAGGTGAAGCACTTGAAAAGTTAATGATCCATATTACAGATATGGGAAATGCTTCTATTTACCTTTTCCGTGATCAGACTCATAAAGGAAAATGTATTGTAGTGTTTAATACAGATCACAGAACAGAATGGTATCAGCTTAGCCAGGGAGAACAGTCAGAGCTGATCTATGCAGTAGCTAGAACAGCCGAAGCACTTCATACAGTTTTTAATCCGGACAAGATTAACTATGCAACGTATGGAGATAAAGTTTCACATCTTCATGTTCATGTTGTTCCGAAATACGAAGACGGACCGGATTGGGGTGGCCCGTTTAAAGATGATAGACCTCCTGTTATCCTGTCTGAAGAAAAATATATCAGGAGAGTAGAGAAAATAAGAGAATATTTGACATAAAAGTCCCCCTAAAAGTCTGCCGTACCGAATTTTGGTGCGGCAGATTTTTTATTAGGAAAGTTCTTTCCTAATAAAAAACGCTCCGCTGAGGATATGCGTACTGCGGCGAATAAGGAAGATGTCTCAAGTGACTGCCGCAGGCACTAGAATGTGCCATGGCACATTCTTTGTTGAAATTCTGAAAAGAAAAGTAAAAAATGTGGCGTTTTTAATGAAAAATCTGGTTAAAAAAAAGACATTTGCATAAAACACCGACAAAATAAGAACGAAAAAGGATGAAAATGTACGTTTAAAAGAACAAAACAAGTGAAAAACAAACAATCAAGAACGAGATTTGACTCAATTTATAGGCGAAATATACAATATAGCTAAATCAAGACAAAGTAGTTAGTAAATCAAAAAAGCAGTTGGACTTACTAAGAAACAGGAGGCGAAAGGAAAAATGAAAGCGATTGTAGTAGACAAAAATTCAGCAGACGGTCTGGACTATTCTATCCAGAAAAAAATCTTCGAGGAAAATGGAATAGAATTTATTTTGGAAGATTGTCAGACAGAAGATGAAATTATTGAAAAGTGCAAAGATGCAGATGCACTTCTGGTTATTTACAGGCAGATCACTCCAAGAATAATGAACGCATTGAAAAAGTGTAAAGTTATTTTAAGATATGGAATTGGATATGATGTAATTGACGTGAAGGCTGCAACGGAAAGAGGAATTAAGGTTTGCAACAGCCCGACACATTGTCTGGATGAGGTGGCAACACATACGATAGCCATGATTCTTGCAATGGAAAGACAGCTTGTTTTCTACAATGATCTTGTAAAAGAAGGAAAATGGCTGGCAAATGCAGGATTTAAACCACACAGACTTTCGAGCCAGACATTGGGATTTGTTGGATTTGGTCATATAGCCCGCAGAGCTGCGGAGTTTGCAAAAGGCTTCGGATTTAAGATGCTTGCATATGATCCATTTCTTCCGGAAGAGATGATCAAAGAAGCAGGAGCAGAGAAAGTGGAATTAGATCAGCTGCTTGCAGAATCAGATGTCGTATCACTGCATACACCATTGATGGACAGTACATTCCATCTGATCAATAAAGAATCAATCGAAAAAATGAAAGACGGAGTAATGATTGTGAATACATCACGTGGACCAATCATTGCAATTGATGATCTGACAGAAGCGGTTAAAGAGGGAAAGGTTAGGGCAGCAGCTCTTGATGTTGTGGAAGGAGAACCTATCACAGTTCCGAATCATCCGTTGTTTGAAACTGGAAGAATTATCTGTTCTCCACATGCAGCATACAATTCCATTGAAGCAGAACAGCAGATGATGGGTGTGCTTGCACAGACAGCCGTAGATGTTCTGAATGGGAAGAATCCGGCAAACATTGTAAATAAAAAAGAACTTGGACTTGTATAAACAAAGGTGATTTCCAATTTTTCTAAAATAGATATTCCCGGGTCAGCCCGCCATGTTAAGACCCGGGAAAAAAGAAAGAGGTAAGTATATGAAGAATTTATTAAGAGAAAAAATTATGAACGGTGAGAAAACAGTAGGTACATTTTTTGAAGCAGGAAATGCAAGTGTAGCAGAGGCTCTCGCATTGACAGATCTTGATTATATGCTGATTGATACAGAGCATGGACCTTTTGATGTGGAGAGTGTAATGCTCATGTTAAGAGGTGCAGAACTTCATGGTACAACAGCGCTCGTCAGAGTAAAGGATTCTAACAGAAACTCCATTCTCAAAATGCTTGATATTGGAGCAGGTGGACTTATCATTCCACAGGTACATTCTATTGAAGAAATCAAAAAGATTGTTGAATATGGAAAATATTTTCCGGTAGGTCAGAGAGGTGTTGCATTTGCAAGAGGAGCAGGTTATGGATATCTTGAGCACGCCCAGGGCGACATCAATGATTATTTTGCAACATGTAACCGTGAAACTCTTCTGATTCCGCAGTGTGAGACAATGGGCTGCCTTGAAAATATTGAAGAAATTGCAAAGGTGGATGGAATTGATGGAATTTTTGTAGGACCTTACGATCTGTCTGTAGCAATGGGAATTCCAACACAGTTTGATAAACCGGAATTTAAAGCAGCACTGGAGCGAATTCTGAAAGCTGTAAAAGATGCAGGTAAATTTACAATTATCTACTGTGCAGACTTTAATGTTGCCAATACAAGACTGAAACAGGGATTTGACAGTGTTACAGTCGGACAGGATGTAAACTTCTATATTGATGCAGTTAATGAAATGGTACATTCAATTGAGAAATAGAAATGGAGGATAGGAACATGACGGTAAATGAATTGAAAAAATTTGCAACCGATGTCAGAATTGAGACAGTAAAATGCCTGGAGGCACGTACATTCGGACATATCGGAGGCTGTCTGTCTATCGCAGATGTCCTTACTGTTTTATATAATGGAGAACTGAAAAATATTGATCCGGCCGATCCGAAGAAACCGGACAGAGATATGCTGGTTGTATCTAAGGGACATGCAGGTCCGGCAGTATTTGCAACGCTTGCATTGAAAGGATATTTCCCTCTTGACTGGTTGCCGACTCTTTGCGAGGGAGGGACAAGACTTCCAAGCCATTGTGACAGAATCAGAACACCTGGAATTGATGCATCTACAGGATCACTTGGACAGGGACTCTCACTTGCAAATGGATTTGCACATGCTGCGAAGATTAAAAATCTGAAAAACAGAATTTATTGTCTGATGGGAGACGGTGAGATTCAGGAAGGTCAGATCTGGGAAGCTGCAATGTATGCACACCAGTATAAACTGAACAACTTAATCGGAATTGTTGACTGGAATAAAAAGCAGATTGATGGAACAATAGATGAATGTATTTCCCTTCTGGATATTGCAGAAAAGTTTAGAGCTTTTGGCTGGTATGCAGTAACTGTAAAGGGTGACGATATCAAAGCAATTCAGGAAGCCTTCAAACAGATCAGGGAAAATCAGAGTGATAAGCCAGGAGTTCTCGTTCTGGATGGTGTAAAAGGCAGTGGAGTAAAATGTATTGAAAAAATGAAATTTAATCACATGATTCCTGTAGATAAAGAACTGGCAGATCAGTGCCTGGCTGAACTGGAAGTAGTGAAGAACAGTCTGTAAGGAGGATGAGAAGAATGGCAAAGATAATCTATAATGGCGAATATGAAAAAAAGGCAATTACGGATCAGTTCGTAGAAAATCTTGGTGGTATGCTGGAAAAGGATCCTGATGTGATTTATCTGGATGCGGACTTGATGTTTGCGTTCGGAGCAGGTCTGTGGGATCTGGGCGATAAATATCCGGAACGGGTAATCCGCTGTGGTATCGCTGAGGCAAATATGGTTGGAACAGCGGCTGCAATGTCAGTGATGGGCATGAAACCGATTATTCACAGTTTTGCATCTTTTATTACAAGAAGAGCATTTGACCAGATTTTCCTTTCGGGTGCTTATGGAAGAAAAACATTAAATATTATTGGAAGTGAGCCGGGATACAAACAGACATACTGGGGTGGAACACATATGGCATTTGAAGATATTGCCATGATGCGTACAGTGCCAAATGCACATATTTTTGATATTGTGGATGGGATTCAGTTTAATAAGCTGATTAGTAAGACTGTTGATATGAAAGGAATTTATTATTATAGAACCCCGCTTGCAGATAATATCGCTGTTTATGATGAGGATACAGAATTCGAGATTGGAAAAGGAATTGTTCTAAAGGAAGGAAATGATGCTTCTATCATAGCTTGCGGACGTCTTGTGACAATTTCCCTCCAGGCAGCAGAACTTCTTGAGAAAGAAGGAATTCATGTACGGGTAGTTGATATGTTTACGATTAAGCCACTGGACGAAGAACTCGTTTTAAAATGTGCACAGGAGACGGGCGCAATCGTGACAGCTGAAAATCATTCTGTTTACGGTGGACTTGGTGCAGCAGTTGCAGAATTCCTTGGAGAGAATGATCCAACAATTGTGGAAAGAATTGGAACAAGAGACGAGTTCGGAGAAGTTGGATCAGAGGCTTATTTAAGAGAAAGATTTGGATTTACTCCAGAAAAGATTGCTGAACGTGTAAAAGAGGCAATCGCAAAGAAGAAAGACTGATTGTAAAGATCGAGGTGATAGATGATGTTACAAAAAAGAGATTACAAGTTCTGGTTCTGTCCGGGGTCAGTTGATCTGTATGGGGATGAAGAAATTCGAATTGTGACAGAACACAGCAGAAAGATTGTAGATGAGATGAATCAGTCAGGACTCGTCCCGTATGAAATTATATTGAAACCGACGCTACTGACAAATGAAAATATCCGAAAAACTTTTAATGCAGCAAATGAAGATGAGAATTGTGCCGGTGTAATCGCCTGGATGCATATGTTTTCTCCTGCGAAATCGTGGATGCTTGGACTAAAAGATTTGAAAAAACCATTACTTCATCTTCACACACAGTTTAATGAAGAAATTCCATATGACACACTGGATATGGGCTTTATCAATATTAACCAGTCTGCGCATGGGGACAGAGAGTTTGCCTATATGCTTGCAAGAATGAAGAAAGAACATAAAATTGTTGTTGGTCATTGGAAGGCAGAACGTGTGCAGAAAAAAATCGGAGACTGGATGATCACAGCAGTTGGAATTGTGGAAAGTGGTCATTTGCGTGTAGCACGTTTTGCAGATAATATGCTTAATGTAGCTGATACTGAGGGCGATAAAGTTGAAGCCCAGTTGAAATTGGGATGGGAAGTTGATACCTATACGATCGTAGATGCAGCAGATGCAGTAAATGCAGTGTCACAGAGTGATGTCAATGTGTTGACGGATGAATATTATGACAAATACGGAATCCTTCTGGAAGGAAGAGATCCAAAGGAATTCAGGAGACATGTAGAAGAACAGGCGCGAATTGAGATTGGATTTGAGCGTTTCCTTGAAGAAAAGAATTATCAGGCAGTTGTTACTCATTTTGGACAATTGGGAGGATTAAAACAGCTTCCGGGACTGGCGATGCAGAGACTGATGGGAAAAGGATATGGATTTGCAGCAGAAGGTGACTGGAAAACAGCAGCTATGTTACGAATTGTAAAGCTGATGACAGCCGGTGTGAAAAATGCAAAAGGAACTTCCTTTATGGAGGATTATACTTATAATCTTGTTCCAGGAAAAGAAGGAGTTCTTGAGACGCATATGTTGGAAATCTGCCCATCGATTGCAGATGGAGATATCAATATCCGGGTAAATCCTCTTGGACTTGGCAACAGAGAAGATCCTGCAAGACTTGTATTCACAGCGAAAGAAGGGGATGCAATTGCATCATCTCTGATTGATATGGGAGATCATTTCAGAATGGTAATTAATGATGTTACATGTAAGAAAACAGAGCGCCCAATGCCGAATCTTCCGGTAGCAACAGCGTTCTGGACACCAAAACCAGATTTTTTGACAGGTGTGGAAGCCTGGCTGATGACAGGAGGGGCACATCACACAGTTATGACATACGATCTGACAGCGGAACAGCTTGGCGATTGGGGAGATGCGATGGGCATTGAGGTTGTATATATTGATGAAAATACAACAATTCGTCAGTTGAAAAAAGAATTAAAAGGCTGAAAATATGGAAAAATGAAGATTTATAATAAAAAGGAGGAGAAAAATTGAACAAGATAGGAGTTCACTTTGGATATTTCAACAGAGATTGGAACACGGATTTTATCAAACGGATTGAGCAGGTGAAGAAAATAGGATTAGATATTCTAGAGGTTGCTCCGGCCCCTCTTCTTGCACTGACAAAATTTCAGAGAGATGAGATTGCAGCTGCCGCAAAGGCGAATGATATTGAATTGACTTTTTCAGTTGGTTTATCTGCGGATCAGGATTTAGCATCAGAAGATGAAGAGATTCGAAAAAATGGAATTAAATTTACAACGGATACTTTCCAAATTATGTCTGAAATGGGCGGGAAAACTTATTCGGGAGTGAATATTGCAGCGTGGAATAAGACATTTATGGAAGGTATTACAGATAAAAGTGCTGCCTGGGAGAGAAGTGTTTCAGCGGTGAAAGAGATTATGAAAGTTGCAGAAGATAAGGGAATTACTTTTGCAGTTGAAGTTGTAAACCGTTATGAGTCATCTCTTGTTAATACAGCAAAAGAAGCAGTAAAGTATGTAGAGGAAGTTGGAAGTCCGAACTGCAAGATTCTTTTGGACACGTATCATATGAATATTGAGGAGGATAGTTTTGCAGGAGCAATTAAATTAGTTGGTAATCGCCTTGGTCATTTTCATGTGGGAGAGAGTAATAGAAGACCACCATGTGAAAATGGGAAAATGCCGTGGAATGAAATTACAGACGCATTAAAAGAAATCGATTATCAAGGGGCAATAGTCATGGAACCATTTATTAAAATGGGTGGAGAAGTAGGACGTGATATAAAAGTATGGCGCGATATTAGTGAAGGAGCTTCTGAAAGTGAAATGGAACAACTTCTTGCAGATGCTGCAATGATGTTGAGAAAAAAGATGCAGCGTTAATACGAAAAAAATATGTTTTCAAAGTAATTCATGGGAATGGATAAGAAGTTGTAAAAGGACATTTTCTTATCTATTCCTTTTTTAAAAAAGAATAATCAGATATTTATACAAATACACAAAAAACGTTTAATAAACTACAAAAAATAGACGAAATATTTAGTAATCTAAAAATTATTTATAAAAATCTAATAAAAAGTTTGATTATTACGACAAAATATGCTATGTTTAAAATAACATCGTTGTGCGAAAGTTACAAACAGAAAGAGAATAGGAAAGAAAAGTATGGTAATAATATATTGATACGTGCTGCGAACAGCGTAATCCTTAGATATTAATGTGCAGTAACAACATGCAGCGAAGAAATCTTATTGTTCAAAATCACATAAGAACAATAAAAAAGGGGAAGACAAGAAAGGTGGTGTAGATACTATGGTGGATGAGACAATCCGGTCAATTAAAGAAGCAGAACAGCAGGCAGAAGAGATTCTTGTAAAAGCGCAGGAACAAAAAGAACAGATTCTGAAAGATGCATCTCTTCAGGCAAAGCAGATTCATGAAGAACTTGTAGAAGAGGCAAAAAGAACTGCCGGTGGACTGGATGAGAAAGCCAGAGAAGAGGCGAAAAATCAGGAAGATAAAGAAGCAGAGAAGCTCAAAGATGTGATCGAAGAGCTGAAGGTTTCTGCAAGAGAGAAAAAGGATGCAGCAGTGCAGCTAGTTCTTTCTGAATTAATCTGATCCATGTGGTCGTAACAAAAAAGGAGGGATAAGATTATGGCGGTACTTAAGATGCAGAAAATCAGCATCTGTGCCCTGAAGAAAGATCGAAAAGCAATCCTGGAACAGTTACAGCATCTTGGAGTTCTTGAAGTTGACAGGGAAAAAGAAGAGGATGCATTCTTCCAAAAGATGGACACAACCGGACAGCGGATGAAATTTGAAAAAGCGGCAACGGCAGCAGATCAGGCACTGGGGATTCTGGATGCTTACGCTCCGGAGAAAAAGTCATTACTTTCTTCGCTGGAAGGAAAAGAACTGATCGATCGCGAGTTGGAAGAAAAGGTTCAGATATCTGGACCAGAATTGATCAAGACAGCCCGCGGAATTTATGATCTTGATCGCGAGTATGCTGAGCTTAGAGCAGGCATAGCAAAGATTGAGAATCAGATTGAAAGTCTGATGCCGTGGATGGCATTAGATGTTCCGCTTCAGGAAGGGAAGACAAAAAGGACTGCTTTGATCCTGGGAACAATGCCGGGAGAACTTACTCTTGAGAACATTTATTCCATTCTACTTGAGAAGACTCCGGAAGTGATGGAGAAAACAGGGGTCGATGTACATTTAGTTTCAGCAGAATCTAATATGATCTGCATTGCAGTCATCTGTTTGAAAGAACAACTCCAGACAGTGGAAGAAGCACTTCGGAGTGCAGGATTTGCAAGACCGTCCCAGAACTGGAGCAAGACACCAAAAGAGCAGAAGGAAGTACTGGAAACAGAGATAGCAGCGTCAAGAGAGCGGATGACGCAGTGCGAGGCAGAACTTAAGAGCCTGGCTTCCAAAAGAAAAGAACTTCAGGCCGTAGCAGATTATTACAGAGTCCGAGCAGATAAGTATGCAGTTCTCGGAGAGCTTCTTCAGTCAAAGCGTACATTTGTGATCAGTGGATATATACCGGCATGTGAGTCGGGTCCGGTAGAGAAATCTTTGACAGAGAAATATAATTGTATGGTAGATATTGAAGACATTGAAGAAGGTGAAGAAGCACCGGTTATTTTAAAGAATAACCCATTCTCTACAAATATGGAAGGCATTGTAGAATCTTACGGATTACCGCATGCCGGAGAGATCGATCCGACAACGATCATGTCATTCTTCTACGTATTTTTCTTCGGAATGATGTTGTCAGATGCAGCGTATGGAGCAGTTGTTGCAATTGTGTGTGCGATTCTTGTGAAGAAATATCCAAGAATGTCACAGAGCATGGCAAAATCTTTGAAACTGTTTTTCTACTGTGGAGTATCTACACTTGTATGGGGCGTTCTATTTGGAGGATATTTTGGAAATATCGTAGACATTGTTTCAGAAAAATTCTTCGGACATACGGTAACAGTTCCGGCACTTTGGTTTGTTCCATTGAATGATCCAATGAAACTTCTGGTTTATTCTTTGTTATTTGGAACAATTCATTTGTTCGTAGGACTTGGAATTAAAGGTTATCTGTGTTTAAAAGATGGTAAGGTTGTAGATTTTATCTGTGACGTTGTACTTTGGTTTGTGATGCTGATTGGGTTGATCCTGATGCTGCTTCCAAGTGACATTTTCGCATCAATCGCACAGACTACGATCGTGTTCCCGGCAGCTTTGAACACTGCTGCAAAAGTGATGGCTGCGGGTGGAGCAATCGGTATTGTGCTGATGTCAGGAAGAGCAAACAAGAATCCGGCGCTTCGGCTTGCGCTTGGAGCGTATGATTTGTATAACGTGACAGGATGGCTCAGTGACGCATTGTCCTATTCAAGACTTCTTGCACTTGGACTTGCAACAGGAGTTATCGCATCCGTTATCAATCAGATGGGAGCGATGCTTCCAAACAATGTGATCGGTGTGATTCTTTTCATTGTGATCTTCATTGTGGGACACGTATTGAACCTGGCGATCAATCTGCTGGGAGCTTATGTACACACAAACCGTTTACAGTTTGTGGAATTCTTCGGAAAATTTTATGAGGGCGGCGGAAAAGCATTCGAGCCTTTTAAAGAAAATACGAAATATGTTGATGTTAAGGAGGAAACAACATTATGAATATAGCAGGTGAACTTGGAGTTGTATATGGATTATTAGGCGCAGCAATCGCAGTATTATTCGCAGGTGCAGGATCTGCGTTAGGTGTAGGAATCGCAGGACAGGCAGCATCAGGTGTTGTAACAGAAGACCCGAGCAAATTCGCTAAAGTACTTATCATGCAGCTGCTCCCAGGTACACAGGGACTGTATGGACTGCTTGTTGGATTTATTACACTTTCTAAAATTGGTATTCTCGGCGGTGGCGGAGTAGAAGTTAGCGTTCAGTCAGGACTTATGATCCTTGCAGCTTGTCTCCCGATCGGTATTGTTGGATTGATTTCAGGTATTGCACAGGGCAAGACAGCAGCGGCTTCTATCGGAATCGTAGCAAAGAAGCCAGAGCAGTTTGGTAAAGCAATGCTGTTCCCGGCAATGGTTGAGACATATGCGATCCTGGCTCTTCTGATTTCCTTCCTCGCAGTAAGTGGTATCCAGCTGTAAGAAATAAATAAAAAGGAGAGCGTGGAGATGAGTGGACTTGACAAAATGAAAGCGCAGATAATCGCAGAGGCGCAGGACAATGCAAAAGAGATACTCGCACAGGCACACGCACAGGCGGATTCTATAATTGGGGAAGCAAAAGCACAGGCAGAGAAAGATGCACGGAAGATTGTCGCACAGGCAGAAGCCAGAGCAGAAGATTCTGTGAAACGCCTGGCCTCTTCATCAGATATGAGAAAGCGCAAGGCAGTACTTGAGGCGAAACAGGAAGTGATCAGTGAAGTTCTTGAAGATGCTTACAAAGCAGTCGGAGAGCTTGATGATGCAGCTTATTTTGCAATGCTTGAAAAGGTTCTTGAGAAGTATGTACTTCCGGAAGAAGGAACCATCTGCTTTACAGAGAAAGACAGAAAACGTATGCCTCAAGGGTATATGGAAAAAGTATATGAAACAGCGAAGAAGAAAGGCGGAAGCCTGGAACTTACAGAGACAGTGCCGGACGGAATGGATGGGGGATTTATCCTGACCTATGGCGGCATCGAAGAAAATTGTACGATCAAAGCGTTGTTTGATGCAAGAAGAGAAGAGTTATCAGATAAAGTGAACCGGCAGCTGTTTACAGCAGTGTAGCCGCAAGGAGGGATAATCTTGAGTAAGACAAAATATACCTATGCGGTTGCCAGAATCCGTGCACTGGAAGTCTCTCTTTTAACGAATGCAGTGATCGAACAGCTTCTTGCGTGCAAGAGTGCAGAACAGGCTCTACAGCTTCTGGTTGAAAAGGGCTGGGGAGATCTGACAGCAGGAACGTTGGATGCAGATGAAGTTCTGAATAAGGAAGAAGAGAAGATGTGGCAGACAATCCGTGAGGTGGCACCGGATATGCATGTATTCGATGTTCTGTCACTTCCAAAACTTTATCACAATCTGAAAGCAGCGATCAAAGAAGTGTGTACGGAAGTAGAGAATAAAAACATTTTTTACGATGACTGTGAGATTCCTGGAGAAGAGATGTTTGCACTTGTCCAGAACAAAGAATTTGATAAGCTGCCGGGTAATATGCCAGCAACAGCAAGAGAAGCATTTGACACTCTGCTTCACACAAGAGACGGACAGCTGTGCGATCTTATTATTGATCACGCAACACTGGAAGCTATGCTGGAAGCAGGGAAAAAATCAGGTGAGAAGATCATTGAAGAGTATGCACAGACAGCAGTTGCAATCGCTGATATTAAGATTGCAGTAAGATCTCAGAAGACAGGAAAAAATGCAGAATTTATGAAAAAAGCAATGGTAAATTGTTCCGAGATCAATGTGGATCAGCTGACACAGGCAGCATTGGCCGGTGCGGAGGAGATCGCACAGTATCTGGAAGGAACATCTTATCGTGAAGGTGCCGATGCACTGCGTATATCACCGTCTGCATTTGAACGCTGGTGTGATAATAAAATGACAGATTCTATGAGGTCACAGAAATATGAATCATTTTCCGTTGGACCGCTTCTGGCGTATCTGTTAGCCAGACAAAATGAGATCAAGACAGTACGGATTATACTGACCGGAAAGCAGAATGAATTTCCGGATGAAGCAATCCGGGAAAGGATAAGGGAGATGTATGTATAAGATTGCAGTAATGGGCGATTATGACAGTATCTATGGATTTGCCACCCTCGGTCTTAGCATCTGCCCTGTGAAGGACCGGGATGAGGCGAAGACAAAGCTTCGCCAGCTTGCAGAAGGAAATTACGGCATTATCTATATTACAGAGGCTGTGGCTGCACAGATTCCGTCAGAAATCAACAAGTACGGTGAGCAGACATTTCCGGCGATTATTCAGATCCCGGGTGTGTCGGGGAATACAGGAGCCGGAGTTGAAGGCGTGAAGAAGACAGTTGAGCAGGCCGTCGGATCAGATATTCTGTTTGGAGGAGTAAGCGAATGAGCACAGGAGTGATTAAAAAAGTCGCAGGACCTCTTGTTATCGCAGAGGGAATGCGTGATGCGAATATGTTTGACGTTGTCCGTGTATCGGAACAGCGTCTGATCGGAGAGATCATTGAGATGCACGGTGACGAGGCATCCATCCAGGTATACGAAGAGACATCAGGTCTCGGACCTGGAGAACCGGTTGAATCTATGGATGTTCCAATGTCTGTAGAATTAGGACCTGGTCTGATCGCAAGTATTTATGACGGAATCCAGAGACCACTGGATGATATTATGAAGATTTCCGGAAATAACCTGAAAAGAGGAGTTGAAGTTCCGTCTCTTAAGAGAAATCTGAAATGGGAGTTTGTTCCTACTGTAAAGGTTGGAGATGAAGTAGAGACAGGAGATGTGATCGGTACAGTTCAGGAAACAGTTCTTGTACAGCAGAAGATCATGGTTCCTTACGGAATTAAAGGAACAATCAAGGAAATCAAAGAAGGCACATTTACAGTAGAAGATATTGTAGCAGTTGTTGAAACAGAAAAAGGCGAAAAAGAATTAACTATGATGCAGAAGTGGCCGGTTCGTCGCGGTCGTCCGTATAAGAAGAAACTTCCACCGGAGATGCCACTTGTAACAGGACAGCGTGTTATCGACACATTCTTCCCAATCGCCAAGGGCGGCGTTGCGGCCGTTCCGGGACCTTTCGGAAGTGGAAAGACAGTAATCCAGCATCAGCTTGCAAAATGGGCTGAGGCAGATATCGTTGTCTATATCGGATGCGGAGAGCGTGGAAATGAGATGACAGACGTTCTGAACGAGTTCCCTGAACTGAAGGACCCGAAGACAGGACAGCCTTTGATGCAGAGAACGGTTCTGATCGCAAATACATCGGATATGCCGGTTGCAGCTCGTGAGGCATCCATTTACACAGGAATTACAATAGCAGAGTATTTCCGTGATATGGGATATTCTGTAGCACTTATGGCAGACTCAACATCCCGTTGGGCTGAGGCACTTCGTGAGATGTCAGGACGTCTGGAAGAGATGCCTGGTGAAGAAGGATATCCGGCTTATCTTGGAAGTCGTCTGGCTCAGTTTTATGAGCGTGCCGGACATGTAGTTTCTCTTGGAAAAGAAGGAAGAGAAGGAGCACTTTCCGTTATCGGAGCAGTATCTCCTCCGGGTGGTGATACATCTGAGCCGGTGTCTCAGGCTACACTTCGTATCGTCAAAGTGTTCTGGGGACTGGATGCTTCCCTGGCATACAAGAGACATTTCCCGGCAATCAACTGGTTGAAGAGTTACTCCCTGTATCTGGATGATATGGAAAAATGGTTTAACGGACAGGTTGCCGAAGACTGGATGGAAGGCCGTCAGAAGATGATGACACTGCTTCAGGAAGAAGCAGAACTGGAAGAGATCGTTAAGATGGTAGGTATGGACGCACTTTCACCGTCCGACCGTCTGAAGATGGAAGCTGCAAGATCGATTCGTGAGGACTTCCTGCATCAGAACTCTTTCCATGAAGTAGATACGTATACGTCATTGAAGAAACAGCACATGATGATGGTTCTCGTTAACGAATTCTTTGACAGAGCAACCGATGCATTAAAAGATGGTGCATCACTTCAGAAGTTGATCTCAATGCCGGTCAGAGAGCAGATCGGACGTTTTAAATATGTGACAGAAGATAAGCTTGACGAAGAATTTAAACAGGTTGATGAGACATTAAGCGCTCAAATCGCAGCAGCATTTGTAAAGGAGGAAGGTTAAATGCCAAAAGAATATAGAACCATTCAGGAAGTGGCCGGACCTCTGATGCTGGTGCATGGGGTAGAAGGCGTAACATATGATGAGCTTGGAGAGATCGAGCTGGCGAGCGGAGAGACTAGAAGATGTAAAGTTCTGGAAGTGAACGGAAGCGATGTCCTTGTACAGCTGTTTGAAAGTTCAACAGGTATTAACCTCTCCAACAGCAAAGTCCGATTTCTTGGACGAAGCATGGAACTTGGCGTATCAGAAGATATGCTTGGACGTGTCTTTGATGGACTTGGTAATCCGATTGATGAGGGTCCGCAGATCCTTCCGGATGCCAGAATGGACATCAATGGTCTTCCGATGAATCCAGCGGCCAGATGCTACCCGGAGGAGTTTATCCAGACAGGAGTATCTGCAATTGATGGATTGAATACACTGGTTCGTGGACAGAAGCTTCCAATCTTCTCAGCATCCGGTCTGCCGCATGCACAGTTGGCAGCACAGATTGCCCGTCAGGCAAAGGTACTTGGAACAAATGAAAACTTTGCGGTTGTATTTGCTGCTATGGGTATTACTTTCGAGGAGTCTAACTTCTTTATCGAAAGCTTCCGTGAGACAGGAGCACTCGACAGAACAGTATTGTTTGTAAACCTTGCGAATGACCCGGCAATCGAGCGTATCGCAACACCACGTATGGCGCTAACAGCAGCGGAGTATCTTGCATTTGAAAAGGATATGCATGTCCTTGTTATTCTGACAGATATCACAAACTACGCAGATGCATTGCGTGAGGTATCCGCAGCCAGAAAGGAAGTTCCTGGACGTCGTGGATATCCGGGATATCTGTATACAGACCTTGCAACACTGTATGAAAGAGCAGGGCGTCAGAATGGCAAGAAGGGAAGTATCACAATGATTCCGATCCTGACAATGCCTGAGGATGACAAGACTCATCCAATCCCTGACCTGACAGGATATATCACGGAAGGACAGATCATCTTAAGTCGTGAGCTTTACAGAAAAGGAGTAACACCTCCAATTGATGTTCTTCCATCTCTGTCCCGTCTGAAAGATAAAGGAATCGGAGCAGGTAAGACAAGAGCAGATCATTCCAATACGATGAATCAGTTGTTTGCCGCTTATGCGCGTGGTAAAGATGCAAAAGAGCTGATGGTTATCCTGGGAGAGGCCGCACTGACAGAAATTGACCTGAAATATGCACGTTTCGCAGATGCATTTGAGAAAGAATATGTATCTCAGGGATATCAGACAGACCGAAGCATTGAGGAAACATTGAATATCGGCTGGAAGCTGCTTCGCATGCTACCGCGTACCGAACTCAAACGAATTGACGATAAATATCTGGATGAATATTACGACAAAGAGTAAGAACAGACAGAGTGATCGAAGATAGAAAGAGGAGGTGGCGGTATTGGCTGCGAAACAAGTGAATCCAACCCGTATGGAACTGACCCGTTTGAAGAAAAAGCGGATTACAGCCATTCGTGGTCACAAGCTTTTGAAAGATAAGCGTGATGAGCTGATGCGCCAGTATCTGGATCTTGTCCGAGAAAATATGGAAGTGAGACTTCGTGTAGAAGAAGGAATTCTCTCTGCGAACCGTAATTTTGTTATTGCCCGGGCCGGAATGTCAGAGGCAGCACTGAATACTGCATTGATGGCTCCGAAGCAGGAAGTTGGACTTATAGTTGATGAGAAGAATGTTATGAGTGTTGAGATTCCGACCTTCACATCCAAAACAAGAACAGCGGATGAAAATGATATCTATTCTTATGGATTTGCATTTACTTCCAGTGATCTTGACGGGGCTGTAAAGTCCTTATCAGACATCCTTCCGGATATGATCCGACTTGCAGAATGTGAAAAAGCATGTCAGCTGATGGCGGCAGAGATTGAGAAGACAAGACGTCGTGTAAATGCACTGGAGCATGTTATCATTCCAGAGACAGAGGAAAGTATCAAATACATTACAATGAAACTGGATGAGAATGAGCGTAGTACACAGATCCGACTGATGAAAGTGAAAGATATGATGCTCGAAGAGGCGCATCATTACAAAGAAAAAGAGGCGTAACTATTAAAAATAAAAAAGAACATGACCAGAGAATAAAAGCTTCTGTTTAAGAAGTCTTGAAACTGTGGGGCATGTTCTTTTTCATGTTTAAATCTAAAAATACAAGCATTTTACATCTTTTTTGAAATTTTGCTTGGCTCTGAACAGTTACAAATGCAAAACATTATACAAGAATTTTGGATTGCAGAAGATCTGTTAAAAGTTGTCTTGCTCCGGCCTGAACCTGTTCTAACGGTACTTTTGATGTATAAGACTCACTGATAAATCCGAACAGACCAAAGCAGATGAATCCGGCAATCTGTCTTGCAGAATATTTTAAAGAATAAGAAGCTTTCAGCTTATCTGTATGAGATTCTACCGTGTCTAAGAGGATCCGATAAAATCGAAAAGCCAGGTAAGGATTTGTTTCCGGTACGACATGCTGGAAAAAATCATAACGTTCATAGTAAAGAGACAAAATACTGTCCAAAACGTTCAGATATCCCTGTGTGAGATTGTTTTCAGGATTGTTTTCCTCTTGTCTGCGATGGTATCCTTCTTTTCCAATAATCAGCATATCATTGAAAATGTCGTCAAGGAGGGCAAATTTATCTTTATAATGTGTGTAGAAAGTGATCCGGCTGACATTGGCAATCTTACATAATTCAGTGATTGAAATCACATCAAAAGCCTGTGTGGTTAAAAGCTCCAAAAGAGCAGACTTTAAAGCACGTTTTGTTTTGGTGATACGCTTATCCTCCATTGCGGATATTCTCCTTTCTGTGTTCTGTGGCAGATCATACGAATGCTGTGATTACTTATCTGTAAAGTTATTTTAACACCTGTAAAGAAAATGGTCAAATACAGATGAGAGTGATTCATTGTTGAACTCGTGTTAGTGTGAACAGTAGTACAGGATAGTAAGTAACAGAAATGTAATATTTTTCGAATAATTCTTAATGAATCATTACTACATATTTAAGAAGTATGGTTTATAATAAATATAACCATATGGATATTGTATGCGAAAGATGATGGAAATGGTGATGTCAGCAATATCCGTAAGAAAAAGAGGACTCTTTGCAGTAATGCAAAGGGAATGGGAGAAAGAATGCAGCAAAAGATAAAGGAAATGTTGATAAAGATAAAAGATGTACTGGTGAGTGTCTGGCATAGTTATAAAAGAATGCGTCAGGAGAACAATATTTATTTCAACATACTGGTAGGTCTTGTGTTTTTTGCGATTGTCGGAACAGGTGTATGTATGGTGGCAAATGCGCGGGAAGCAGCAGCTTTACGTCAGGTAGAAATACAGAAAGAGAAAGAAGCACAAGAGAAGAAAAAAGCCGAAGAAGAGGCGAAAAAAGCAGAAGAGGCAGCAAAGGTAGAAAGAGATAAGTCCATGTCTCTTCAGCCGGGAGTTGCAGTTGGAACCATGGATCCGCAGGATGATGAGAAAGTCGTTTATCTGACATTTGATGATGGTCCGTCTGCAAATACGCAGCGTGTGCTTGATATTCTGGATCAGTATGATGCGAAAGCTACCTTTTTCATTACCGCCCAGCAGCCGGATTATTTCCCTATGATCAAGAAGGTTTATGATGAGGGACATACAATTGGACTTCACAGCTATACGCATGAATATGATCAGGTCTATGCATCTGTGGATGCTTATTTTGATGATCTTGAGAAAATAGGAGAGGTGGCAAAGGAACAGCTTGGATTTGTTCCATGCTTTATCCGTTTTCCGGGAGGCGCATCGAATTCTATTTCAAAAAAATATTCGGCAGGAATCATGACACAGTTGACACAACAGGTGTTGGATAAGGGATACCAGTATTATGACTGGAATGTGAGCAGTGGAGATGGAGGAACGGTTACGGCAGATCAGATCATCGCACAGTCAGAAACGGATGAGTATACCAAAGTAATGCTCCTGTTCCATGACACAGAGGCGAAGGAGTCTACCATTCAGGCACTTCCGACGGTAATGGAGTACTATAAAAATCTGGGGTATTCTTTTAAGGCAATCGATCGGGAAAGCCTGGTTGTGCATCATGAAGTGAATAATTAGAAGATAACAGAGAAAGGAAAGCAGGAGTTGGCTGTAAAGAAGAGCAGTCGACTCCTTTTCTTTCTTATGATATGATGTAAGTGTCAAAAGTATAAATTGCGTTTGTGCTCGCACAAATAAGCAATTTATACTTATTGACACGCCGAACACCGAAAACGGAATAAAATGGTGTGAACACGCCATTTTATGGGAGTTTGAGGTGTTCGAGGATTGCGGGAATTGCATAGCAATGGAGCAATCCGGTTACATCAGTGAGTGGCAAAATTTACTTTTGACACTCACATCATCATGATGTAAGTGAAAAACGAGAAAACAATGAAAGGGGCAGATTTTATGGGGAATAACTCAGAAAATAAGCCAGACAGATATATAAATATAGGTATTGTAGCGCATGTGGATGCCGGAAAGACGACATTGTCAGAAAGCATGCTCTATCATGCCGGAGCAATCAGGAAGCTTGGCAGAGTGGATCATAAAGATGCGTTTCTAGATACAGATCAGATGGAAAGAGAACGTGGGATCACTATTTTTTCCAAGCAGGCAGTATTCCGGTGGAAGGATCGCACGATCACACTTCTTGATACACCGGGACATGTGGACTTTTCTGCGGAGATGGAACGCGTTCTGCAGGTTCTGGATTGCGCGGTGCTTGTTGTCAGTGGAGCAGATGGTGTGCAAGGACATACACAGACATTATGGAAGTTATTAAAAAGATATCACATTCCGACCTTTCTTTTTGTGAATAAAATGGATCAGGAAGGAACGGATGGTGAAAAACTTCTGAAAGAACTCCGCAAGCGTTTTGGGGAAAATGTCGTTCCATTTGTGGATATCATGACAGAATCCGACTGCCCGGGTGGAAAAGTATATTTACATACGAAAGAGGGCGCAGTGGAAGAGGTACTGGAAGAGCTGGCTGTCTGTGAAGATGATATGATGGAAGAATATCTGGAAGAGGGAAGGATCTCTCTGGATAAAGTACAAAAAGCAGTTGCAGACCGTCAGGTGTTTCCATGTTATTTTGGTTCGGCACTACATTCTCAAGGCGTGGAAGAACTTTTGGATGGACTTGATCTGTATATAAAAGATAAGACTTATCCGGCAGAGTTTGGGGCAAAGGTTTATAAGATTGCAAGGGATAATCAGGGAAACCGTCTGACCTATCTGAAAGTGACAGGTGGAAGACTGAAAGTAAAAGATGTAGTGGAAGGACTGAATGAAAAGATCAATCAGATCCGGATCTACTCCGGTGAGAAATTTGAGGCTGTCCAGGAAGTAGAAGCCGGAAGAGTATGTGCAGTGACAGGGTTGGAAAATACAAGACCCGGGCAGGGAATCGGAGCAGAAGAAGAGTCAGATTTACCAGTATTAGAGCCGGTGTTGACATACCAGATCCTTCTTCCGGATGACTGTGATGTACATAAGATGCTTTTGAACCTGAAGATTTTAGAGGAAGAAGAACCAGAACTTCATATTGTATGGGAGGAACAGACTTATGAGATTCATGTACAGTTGATGGGAGATGTGCAGATTGAGATTTTACAGCGGATGATAAAGGAACGTTTTGGTGTGCTGGTAGAATTCGGTGAAGGGAGTATTGTTTACAAAGAGACAATCACAGCACCGGTAGAAGGTGTGGGACACTTTGAACCATTACGTCATTATGCAGAAGTGCATCTGCGTCTGGAACCGGGAGAACGTGGATCCGGAATGCAGTTTGCAGCAGAGTGCAGTGAAGATATTCTGGACAGAAACTGGCAGCGGCTTGTTCTGACACATCTGGAAGAGAAGGAACACAAAGGTGTGCTGACAGGTTCACCAATCACGGATATGAAGATTACGCTGACTTCCGGACGTGCACATCAGAAACATACGGAAGGCGGAGATTTTCGTCAGGCAACTTATCGTGCAGTGCGTCAGGGATTAAAGAAAGCAGACAGTATTCTTCTGGAGCCATATTATGAATTCCGAATGGAACTTCCATCAGAAAATGTAGGACGAGCTATGACAGATATCCAAAATATGTTCGGCAAATTCGGAACACCGATGATAGAAGAAGAGACAACAGTGCTGACAGGAAGTGCACCGGTGTCCCTGATGCGTGGATATCAGAAAGAATTCACTGCCTATACAGGTGGACGTGGAAGAATGGCAGTTTCGTTGAAAGGTTATGATATTTGTCATAATCAGGAAGAAGTTCTGGCAGCGTCAACCTATGATTCGGAGGCAGATCTGGCGAATCCGACAGGTTCTGTGTTCTGTGCACATGGAGCAGGATTTGTTGTAGATTGGGATGAAGTTGAAGAATATATGCATATGGAGCATACATTGGAATCAGGAAATGATGATGAAATGGATATAATGGAGGTGACACTTCCAAAACGCAGGCACTCCAGTATTGAACTGACACAGGAAGAGTTGGATGCGATCTATGTCCGTACACCGGATCCAAAGAAGAATCGTTCTACAGGTCCTGTAACTGTCCGGGCAAAGGAAAAGACAAGAGAGCCGGGAAGCGCTTACCAGGATCCGAAGTGGGAAGCGCGCCGGAGAGCGAAAGCCGGAACAGAAGAATACCTTCTGGTAGATGGTTATAATATAATTTTTTCATGGGAAGAACTGAAAGAACTTTCAGAAAGAGATATTGGTGCAGCAAGAGGAAAGCTTGCAGATATTCTAAGTAACTATCAGGGATTCCGCAAATGTACCCTGATCCTTGTGTATGATGCTTATAAAGTAGAGGGGAATCCGGGTGAAGTGCTGAAATATCATAACATTTATATTGTCTATACGAAAGAAGCAGAAACAGCAGATCAATATATTGAGAAGACAGTCCGCAGGATTGCGAAGAATGCAGATGTAACAGTAGCCACATCAGATGGACTTGAACAGGTGATCATCATGGGACAGGGGGCTCACAGAATGTCTGCGCCAGGTCTGAAAGAAGAGGTTGAGTTGGCATTAAAAGAACTCAGAGGAGAGCATCTGGGCAGGCAGGTAAATCTGAAAAATTATCTTCTGGATTATCTTGATGAGGAAACTGCAAAACAGATGGAAGAAATCCGTTTGGGAAAAGAAAAGTGTTAATTTTTAATGAAGATACAAGTTTTTTGGTGATATTAATGTTATGATATAAGAAATAAAGTCGCAAAACGAACAAGTGAGCAAATTGGTCAGTGCTCTGGAAAAGTGAAAATTGTGACTTACGAAAGCGAGGTAGAGATGATGAGATGTATGAACTGTTATCAGGAGATACCGGATAGTTGTAAGTTCTGCCCGAATTGCGGGGCGAAGCAGCCGGTACAGAAGATGGAACCTGTATCACAGGTGAAGGAAGAGACAACAGATAACATAACAGAAGATACAGCAGAGGTACAGCAGCCGACAGAAAAAGAGCAGTCAGAAGAAGATGTGCTGCCGGAAGAAAAAGTGCAGCCAGAAAAAGTGCAGCTAGAAGAAGATGTGCAGCCGACAGAACCAACACAGCCAGAGGATGTGGAAGGTTCATATCAGAACGATCCATACAAAAGTGTGAATCAGGAGCAGAATACTTCCTATGGTGAACCAAACAACTATGAGTATGGACAGGGGTATGGTCAGCAAAATCAGAATTATAACCAGCAGAATCAGAATTATACTCAGCAAGCTCCAAACTATGGTCAGCAAAACCAGGGATATTATCAGCAGAATAATTTCAATGGAATGCCACAGAAGCCAGTGAACTGGGTTCCATATCTTATATTATCAATTATTTCAACATTATGTTGCTGTCTCCCGTTTGGTGTAGTGGGAATCGTATTCTCGGCGAAGATCAATAGTGCTATGCTGGCAGGAAATCTTGAAGAAGCACAGAATAATGCGAAGATGGCAAGAATCTGGATTATCGTATCCTTTGCAATTGGTCTCCTTACATGGTTGATCTACATGGTTCTGATCGTGACAGGGGCAGTTTCCGGTTCGGCTTATTACTATTATTAAAAAGTGAGCGGATGATGATTTGGAAGATAAAGATGCGTGAAGCATTTCAAACAAAAAGGTCAGCCAGGATCATCGCAGTTCTGACGGGGGCAGTGATTGCAGTGGCCGCTGCGGGTTATCTCTTTTTTCATAATCCGCACCAGTATCCGCTGCCCTGCCTCTTTCATATTATTACCGGACTGTATTGTCCGGGGTGCGGTGCCGGGCGGGCAAGCTATTCTATTTTACATGGAAGATTTTATACGGCATTCCGGTATAATCCGATGTATGTGACATTACTCCCGTTTCTTGGTGTGTATATTGTAGCACGATTGATTGACTGGGTTTTGACCGGTGGTAATCATGTGGATCAGAAGATTAATCAGAAAGTCCTATATGTGGTATTAGTTATAGTGGTGGGGTTCGGAATCGTGAGAAATATTCCGATTTATCCATTTACATTGCTTGTGCCGGCGGGATATTAAAAAATAAAACCAGAGAAACGAAGTTCTTTCAGATTCTGTTTAAATGAGTGACAGAGAAAGAACTTCATTTTTTGATTTATTAAAAAGCATGACTAGGAAAATTCTCAAGAATATGGTATTATGAAAAATGATATATTGTGCGTAAAGAAAAGTAACGCGTCAACCTGAAGGAAAGACCGAAGGTATCATTCATCGGTGATCCGATGAAAAGTAACAGGATATGGAGGAATGAAGAATGATTAATAAACTGGTAGAGAAGATCAAAAAGACAGGTGCACCGATCGTAGTTGGACTCGATCCAATGCTGAACTACATCCCACAGCACGTACTTGATAAGGCTTATGCAGAGTATGGTGAGACTCTGGAAGGAGCAGCAGAGGCAGTATGGCAGTTCAATAAGGAGATTGTTGACAAGACTTATGATCTGATTCCGGCAGTAAAACCACAGATCGCAATGTACGAGCAGTTCGGAATTCCTGGACTGATGGCATTTAAGAAGACAGTAGATTACTGTAAGTCTAAAGATCTTGTGATCATCGGAGATGTAAAGCGTGGAGATATCGGTTCTACATCTGCCGCTTATGCAACAGCACATCTTGGAAAGATTAAGGTTGGAAGCAAGGAATATACACCATTCGGAGAGGACTTTGCAACAGTGAATCCGTACCTTGGATCTGACGGAGTGAATCCATTTGTTGACGTATGCAAGGAAGAGAAGAAAGGTCTGTTCATCCTTGTTAAGACATCCAATCCGTCCAGTGGAGAGTTCCAGGACAGAATCATTGATGGAAGACCGCTTTATGAGTGGGTTGGTGAGAAGGTTGCCGAGTGGGGAGCTGACTGCATGGGTGATGAGTACAGCTATATCGGAGCTGTTGTAGGAGCTACTTATCCGGAGATGGGTAAAGTATTAAGAGAGATCATGCCGAAGTCTTATATCCTTGTACCGGGATACGGTGCACAGGGTGGACAGGGAAAAGACCTCGTTCATTTCTTTAACGAAGACGGACTTGGTGCAATCGTAAACTCTTCCCGTGGAATTATTGCAGCTTACAAGCAGGAAGCTTATGCGAAGTTCGGACCGGAGAATTTCGGAGATGCATCCAGAGCAGCAGTTGAAGCAATGGTAGCTGATATCAGCGGAGCACTTGCAGCGGCAAAATAATTTACCATAGAAATTGAGAAATTCACAGATCGTGTTTCTCATAATTTCAAGAAAGGAATTGCATAAGTTTATGGCAAAGCAGAAAGAAAATGCAGTAGTACATTCCCAGGAACAGCTGGCGGATGGAATCTACAGCATGTGGATCAATACAGAGGCAGCAAAGGACGCAAAGCCGGGACAGTTTATCTCCATGTATACAACAGATGGAAGTAAATTACTTCCGCGTCCGATCAGTATCTGTGAGATCGATAAAGAGAATGGAAGACTTCGTGTTGTTTATCGTGTGACAGGACCGAAGACAGGAACAGAAGAATTTTCTAAGCTGGAAACAGGAGATATCATTCCGGTGATCGGACCTCTTGGAAATGGGTTTCCATACGAGAAGGCCGAAGGTAAGAAAGTATTTCTGATGGGTGGAGGAATCGGTGTACCGCCGATCCTTGAACTGGCGAAGCAGATGGACTGCGAGAAGAAACAGATCGTAGTAGGATACCGCGACGCACAGACATTCCTTAAGGAAGAGTTCGAGCAGAACGGAGAACTTTATATTTCCACAGAAGATGGAAGTGTTGGAACAAAGGGAAATGTTATGGACGCAATCCGTGAAAATGCTCTGGAAGCAGATATGATCTATGCCTGTGGACCGACTCCGATGCTCCGTGCGATCAAACAGTACGCAGAAGAGAACGGAATCGAGTGTTATATCTCACTGGAAGAGAGAATGGCATGCGGAATCGGTGCCTGTCTGGCATGTGTATGTAAATCGAAAGAAAAGGATGCACACAGCAATGTAAATAACAAGCGTATCTGTAAGGACGGCCCTGTATTCTTGTCTACGGAGGTGGAAATCTAATGAACATGAGCGTAAATATTGCCGGTGTAGAATGGAAAAACCCGGTAACAGTTGCATCCGGAACATTTGGTTCTGGAGAAGAATTTTCAGAATTTGTAGACCTGAACCGTCTTGGAGCAGTGACAACGAAAGGTGTGGCGAACGTACCGTGGGCAGGAAACCCGACTCCACGTGTAGCTGAGGTTTATGGCGGTATGATGAACGCCATCGGACTTCAGAATCCTGGAATCGATCTGTTCTGCGAGAGAGATATTCCATATCTGAAGAATTTTGATACAAAAATCATCGTAAATGTATGCGGACACGCTCCGGAAGAGTATCTTGCAGTTGTAGAGCGTCTTGCAGACGAACCGATTGATATGATGGAGATTAATATTTCCTGTCCGAATGTTAATGCAGGATTTCTTGCATTTGGACAGGATGCACATAATGTGGAAAAGCTGACAGCGCAGATTAAGAAGATCGCAAAGCAGCCGATCATTATGAAACTGACACCGAATGTAACAGATATCACAGAGATTGCAAAGGCAGCAGAAGCCGGTGGAGCAGATGCTGTGTCTCTGATCAATACACTGACAGGAATGAAGATTGATATCAACAGAAAGACATTTGCGGTAGCGAATAAGACCGGAGGAGTATCCGGACCGATCGTGAAACCAGTTGCAGTTCGCATGGTTTATCAGGTGGCACAGGCTGTTAACATTCCGATCATCGGAATGGGTGGAATTTCCTGTGCAGAAGATGCAATCGAATTCCTTCTTGCAGGTGCAAGTGCAGTGTCTGTAGGAACAGCAAACTTCCACAATCCGGCAGTGACACTGGAAGTGATCGATGGAATCGAAGCTTATATGAAGAAGAATGGCTTTGAGAATGTAAAAGATATGGTTGGTATTGTAAAATAAACCCGGAGGTAAGATAGAATGGAAAGTTATAAGAAAGAATTTATCAAATTTATGGTAGACTGTGCCGCACTGAAATTTGGAGATTTCACACTGAAAAGCGGAAGAAAATCCCCGTTTTTCATGAATGCAGGAGCATATGTGACAGGATCCCAGTTAAAGAAACTTGGAGAGTATTACGCAAGAGCAATCCATGAGACATATGGAGATGACTTTGATGTACTGTTTGGACCAGCTTACAAAGGAATCCCGCTCGGAGTTGTAACAGCAATCGCATACAGCGAATTATACGGAAAAGAAGTACGTTACTGCTCAGACCGTAAGGAAGAGAAAGATCATGGCGCAGATAAGGGAAGTTTCCTTGGAAGCAAGCTGAAAGACGGAGACCGCGTGATCATGATCGAGGATGTTACAACATCCGGTAAATCTATGGAAGAGACAGTTCCGAAGGTAAAAGGTGCGGCTGACGTTACAATCGTTGGACTTATGGTATCCTTAAACCGCATGGAAGTAGGAAAAGGCGGAGAGAAGTGCGCACTTGATGAAGTGAAGGATCTCTATGGATTTGAGACAGCAGCGATCGTTACAATGGAAGATGTTGTAGAGTGCCTTTACAACAAGGAATGTGACGGAAAAGTAGTGATCGATGATGAATTAAAAGCAGCGATCGATGCATATTATGAGAAATATGGAGCAAAATAAGGAGGCCTGGTGTTTTGGAAAAAGCGTATCGTGTAATGAGAAACAGCGGAGCAGGTAACATTGCAATTGGAATTATCCTGCTTGTTACAGGAGTTACGGTAGGGATTATTTCTATTATCAATGGAGCCAGTCTGTTAAAACATAAAAATAATATAACATTTTAAAAGGAAAGTCCCCTCGTAGCTTGTTCATTGTGAGTAGTTACGTCCGAAGTGAACCGGCAGAGGGGACTTTCTTTTTCTGTGAAGGTGTAAGAAATTGACAAAAAAAGAAGCGAAGAGAGTCAGGACGCTTGGAAAGATCCTGTTTATATTATATATTATCTTCCTTGTATACTTTCTGTTCTTATCAGACTGGTACGGCAGGGAAGGCGTAATGGATGAATACCATTACAATCTGGTGCTATTCAAAGAGATTAAGAGATTTATTCAATACAGACATCAGCTGGGAACATTTGCGGTGTTCTCAAATTTATTTGGAAATATTCTGATTTTCATGCCAGTTGGTTACTTTTCTGCAATGGCAGGAAAAAGAAGAAGCTTTTTTAAAACGTTATTTTGGAGTTTTTGTCTGACTTTTTGTGTAGAGTTAATGCAGCTGATCACGAAAGTGGGATGCTTTGATGTGGACGATATTCTGCTGAATACAATCGGCGGTGTACTTGGATATATAGTTTTTGTAGTTTGTAATCTACTAAGGAGAAGAAATGATCGGAAAAAAAGAAAAGAAAAACGATGAAAGAGAAAAAAATCAGAAGAAAGAAAAGGAACGAAAGAGTAATCAATCAAAGAAATATGGGAAAGCAGCGTATCTGCAGTCAAGAAGAGGTGTGATCTCCTGCTGGTTGACCGGATGGTCACTTGCTATCTTGCTGGGATGTGTCGGATATGCATTCCTGACGAGAGGAAAGGCAGCCGGAATTGTCGGAGGGGTTGCAATCCTTTCTTTAATGATTGATATCTATGGAATCTGGAACGCAATAGAAGGATTTGAGGAGCAGGATAGAAAATATCTTTCCTGCAAATGTGGAATCGGGATCGGTATTGTGCAGATCTTGTGCTTCCTTGGAATTTTTGTTGGAGGTCTGAACTTATGATCGGAAAGTTAAGTGAGTTACAGAAGGAGAAAAATGAACAGTGCACACAGCGTCACGAACTGGCAGTTGAGCGTCTGCGCACGATCGTGACAGAAGAAACAGTGAATGTAGCATATATTTCTTACTTTCAGGATTGTACCTTGTTTCTGCTTGAGTTAGAGAATACACGAAAAAAGCTAGAAGATGGAATCTGGGACAGCTTAAGTCTTGAAGAAAAGCGTAGCCTGAACAGGATTCTTTATAGTGATATTATAGGAGAGAAATATCAGACAAGCTATGCCAATCAAGACTATGCCTGTGAAAAATTGGGGCAGGAGATGGGACAGCTTTTAAGTTTGTTGTATACGGAAATCAGAGCAGGAATTCCGTATGTGTTTGAACAGCGCAAGGATTATCTGACAATCCTCTATGAGTTGTTTCTCGAAGTCTATACCTGTTTCGAGGGAATGAGTGAGGAAGAGAATCCAGTTCCAAAGCCGGAGCAGATCAAGGAGATTCTGTATTGGTATGCAAGCGATTACTGCGATGTATTTTATGCAGACCGAATTCTGGAGCAGATGGATCCGTCAGCGGATTTTGCAGTACAGATCATTGAAAATGCAGATCTTGATAAAGATGATTATCTTTATGAATTTGGCGAATACATTTCCAAGAATGAACTTGGAACAGCTCATCATCTGAGAAATCTGCCACAGGAGACACTGCAGAAGATGGCAGATGTATATACGGAAGGATATCGTGTTGGTTTTATTAACACTGGAAAAGATCTGTCAAAGAAATCGATTGTAAATATCCGTTACAGTCTTGGATTTGAAAAGGTGATCTGCCTTGCAATCGAGAACTTCCGTAAGATGGGATTAAAGCCGGTTATTTATCGCGCTGCCTCCAGCGTGATCACGAAGAGAGAGCACCACAAGATTGGATATTACGGTGCGATTGCGAATCAGCAGTATGAGTATGATCACAGACAGGACCAGGCACTCTTTATGGATAAGCGTTATGTAGAACGTAAGCTTGAGGTGATGAAGACCGTTTTTGAGCAAAATAAAGAGATGGCAGCAGGCGTTGCAGGACCGGCAGTTATGGAGATCTTCGGTGAGACTCCATTTTCACCGGAAGCGAAAGAAACAGCACCGGCATATGATGAGGCGCAGAGAGAACTGGATCTTCTCTTTAGCAGCAGATCAGGACAGATCACGAATGAGTATATCAAGGGTGAGGAAAGAAGTTTCACGATTGTTGCTTATCCGGTGCCGGAGATAGGGGCAGATTATGCAAAGATCTTTGATGAAGTGATCAAGATCAATACATTAGACGCGAAGCTTTATGAAAAAGTGCAGCAGATAATGATCGATGCGTTAGATCAGGGAACTTGTGTACATGTAAGAGGAAAAGGAGAAAACCAGACAGATATTACGGTACAGTTATATCATCTGAAAGACGCACAGAAGGAGACAATCTTCGAAAATTGTGTGGCAGATGTGAATATTCCTGTCGGAGAAGTATTTACATCACCGGTTCTGGAAGGGACGAACGGCATACTTCATGTAAGCAAGGTATATCTGGACGGACTTCAGTATGAGAATCTGAAGCTGACATTTCAGGATGGAAAGATCACTGACTATACATGTACGAACTTTGAGGATGAAGCACAGAATAAGAAATACATTTACGATAATGTGTTGAAGAATCATGAGACTCTTCCGCTTGGTGAGTTCGCAATTGGAACAAATACGACTGCATATGTGGCAGCAAAGAAATTTAATATAGAAGATAAGATGCCGATTCTGATCGCAGAGAAGACAGGACCGCATTTTGCAGTAGGAGATACATGTTATTCCTGGAGCGAGGAAATCAGAGTCTACAATCCGAATGGAAAGGAAATTGTGGCGAAAGATAATTCCTGTTCTCTTCTTCGTAAGGAAGATGTATCAAAAGCATACTTTAACTGTCATACAGATATAACCGTGCCTTATAAAGAGTTAGAAGAAATAAGTGTAGTGACAAACGAGGGAAAAGACATTATACTATTAGAGGACGGAAGATTCGTATTGCCGGGAACAGAGGTACTCAATGAGCCTTTGGATGAAGCGGGATTTTAAGGAAATCCTATAGGTAATTGGATAGTTAATAGATGATTAAATGGAATCTTTCATAAGTATGGATAATAAATAAACAAAGTTTTCCAAGGGAAGGAAAACAGTATACCACTGAGGAGGAAATGATATGCCAAAAGTAGGAATTGTCATGGGCAGCGACTCAGATCTGAAGGTGATGAGTAAGGCAGCAGCCACACTGGAGAAGTTTGGAATTGATTATGAGATGACGATTATTTCAGCACACCGTATGCCGGATGTCTTTTTTGACTGGGCAAAGGCAGCTGAAGGAAAGGGAATCAAAGTAATTATTGCAGGAGCAGGTATGGCAGCACATCTGCCGGGAATGTGCGCAGCACTTTTCCCAATGCCGGTAATTGGTATCCCAATGTCAGGGAAGAATCTGGAGGGTATGGACGCACTTTATTCAATCGTTCAGATGCCACCTGGAATCCCGGTTGCTACAGTTGCAATCGACGGCGGTATGAATGCGGCAATTCTTGCAGCAAAGATGCTTGCAATGTCAGATCCGGAGCTTTTAGAGAAACTGAAAGCTTATTCTGCAGAGATGAAAGATACGGTACAGGCAAAAGCAGACAGACTTGCAGAAGTTGGTTATGAGGAATATCTCAACAATAAATAAATATTACGATTCGAAAGAAAAGGAGATTTACGATGGATTACAAGACATCAGGTGTAGATATTGAAGCCGGTTACAAATCAGTGGAATTAATGAAAGAATATGTAAAAGAGACAATGCGCGCAGAAGTTCTCGGAGGACTTGGCGGATTCTCAGGAGCTTTCTCTCTTGCGAAGATCAAAGAGATGGAAGAGCCTGTTCTTCTTTCCGGTACAGATGGATGCGGAACAAAGGTAAAACTTGCTATGGTAATGGATAAGCATGACACAATCGGAATCGATGCTGTTGCTATGTGCGTGAACGATATCGCATGTGCAGGTGGAGAGCCGCTGTTCTTCCTGGATTATATTGCATGTGGAAAGAATTATCCGGAGAAGATCGCTGCAATCGTAAAAGGTGTTGCAGAAGGATGTAAGCAGTCCGATGCAGCTCTGATCGGTGGAGAGACAGCAGAGCATCCGGGACTTATGCCGGAAGATGAATATGATCTTGCAGGATTCGCAGTTGGTGTTTGCGATAAGAAAGATATGATCACAGGAGAGAATCTTGCAGCCGGAGATGTTCTGATCGGAATGGCTTCTACAGGTGTTCACAGCAACGGATTTTCACTTGTAAGAAAAGTATTTGATATTACAAAAGAATCTTTAGATACTTATTATGATGATCTTGGAACTACTCTTGGAGAGGCACTTCTTGCTCCGACAAGAATCTATGTAAAAGCACTTAAAAGCATCAAAAATGCAGGTGTTACAGTAAAAGCATGCAGCCATATCACGGGTGGCGGATTCTATGAGAACATTCCGCGTATGCTCAAAGAAGGAACTCATGCAGTTGTAGAAAAAGACAGCTACCCGATTCCACCAATCTTTGCAAAACTTGCAAAAGAGGGCGAAATCGAAGAGCAGATGATGTACAACACATTCAACATGGGACTTGGAATGGTTCTCGCTGTTGATCCGGCAGACGTTGATAAGACAATGGATGCAATTCGTGAAGCAGGAGATCAGCCATATGTAGTCGGCAAGATTGAGGCTGGCGAAAAGGGAGTGACTTTATGTTAAGAGTCTTAAGTATGGTGTCAGGAGGCGGAACAAACCTTCAGGCAATCATCGACAGCGTAAAGAATGGAATGATCACGAACACAGAACTTGTGGGCGTGATCAGCAATAATAAGAATGCCTATGCACTGACACGTGCCAAAGAAAATGGAATCGATGCGAAATGCATTTCTCCGAAGGACTACGAGTCAAGAGAAGTGTTCAATCAGGAACTTTTAAAGGCTGTGGATGCATATGAGCCGGATCTGATCGTGCTGGCAGGTTATCTTGTGGTAATCCCGCCGGAGATGATCAAGAAGTATAAGAACCGGATCATCAACATTCATCCATCTCTGATTCCATCTTTCTGTGGAACAGGTTATTATGGATTGAAAGTGCACGAGGCAGCTTTGGAGCGCGGTGTGAAAGTAGTTGGTGCAACAGTACATTTCGTAGATGAAGGAACTGATACAGGCCCGATCATCTTGCAGAAGGCTGTAGAAGTACACAATGGAGATACCCCGGAAGTGCTTCAGCGCAGAGTGATGGAACAGGCTGAATGGAAGATCCTTCCACATGCAATCGATCTGATCGCGAACGGAAAGGTCGAAGTAGAAGGACATCGTACAATCGTTACCGAGTAAGGAGGCAGAGACTATGAACGTATTGATCGTAGGAAGCGGCGGAAGAGAGCATGCAATCGCAGCAAGCGTGGCAAAGAGCCCAAGAGCAGACAAAATCTTTTGTGCTCCGGGAAATGCCGGAATCGCTGAGTATGCGCAGTGTGTACCGATCGGCGCTATGGAATTTGATAAATTAAGAGATTTCGCAAAAGAGAATGCGATTGATCTTTGTATCGTAGGAATGGATGATCCGCTGGTAGGCGGTCTTGTAGATGTTCTTGAAGAAGCAGGAATCCGCACATTTGGACCGAAGAAGAATGCAGCGATTCTTGAGGGATCTAAAGCATTTTCCAAAGACCTGATGAAGAAATATAATATTCCAACAGCAGCTTATGAGAACTTTACAGATCCAAAAGAAGCAGTTGCTTATCTTGAGACAGCGAAGTTCCCGATTGTTTTGAAAGCAGACGGACTTGCACTCGGAAAAGGTGTTCTGATCTGTAAGGATCTGGAAGAAGCAAAAGCAGGCGTGAAGGAGATCATGCTGGACAAGAAGTTTGGTACAGCCGGAAATGAGATGGTCATTGAGGAATTTATGACAGGCCGCGAGGTTTCCGTACTTTCTTTTGTTGATGGAAAGACAATCAAGACAATGACAAGTGCGCAGGATCATAAGCGTGCCGGAGACGGAGATACAGGACTTAATACAGGCGGTATGGGAACATTTTCTCCAAGCCCGTTCTATACAAAAGAAGTAGAAGAATTCTGTGAGAAACATGTTTACCAGGCAACGGTAGACGCAATGGCAGCAGAAGGACGTCCGTTCAAGGGAGTTATCTTCTTTGGATTGATGCTGACAGAAGACGGACCGAAGGTTCTTGAATACAACGCTCGTTTCGGAGATCCGGAAGCTCAGGTTGTACTTCCTCGTATGAAGAATGATATCCTTGAAGTTATGGAAGCATGTATCGACGGAACACTGGATCAGGTTGATCTTCAGTTTGAAGACAATGCAGCAGTCTGTGTCGTACTCGCATCCGAAGGATATCCGGTAAGCTACGAGAAAGGCTTCCCAATCACAGGACTGGAAGAGTTCAAGAAGCACGAAGGATATTACTGCTTCCATGCAGGAACAAAATTCAACGGAGATCAGATCGTGACAAACGGCGGACGTGTTCTTGGCGTGACAGCGAAGGGAAAAGATCTGAAAGAAGCCCGTGCGAATGCATATGCAGCAACAGAGTGGGTAAACTTTAAGAATAAATACATGAGACATGATATCGGTAAGGCAATCGATGAAGCGTAAATAAAGGGTCGCAGACCTGGTTGCAATAAAACGATATAAGAAGTAATGAAGGAAACCGGCAGGGAGGAAAAATCCAAACTGTCGGTTTCTTTTTGATTTTATCACAGAAAAATAAAAAATATGTGCTATACTAGGGTTGTAACAAAGGAAAAAGGTAACTGTTCAGTTACAGATAAAAGATATAACATCTATAAGGAGGATATAAAGATGGCAGTAGTAAAACTTACAACAGACAATTTTGAGCAGGAAGTACTTCAGGCACAGCAGCCGGTACTCGTTGATTTTTATGCAGACTGGTGTGGACCATGTAAGATGATGGCTCCAATCGTAGAAGCTCTTTCAGAAGAACTCAGTGATGTAAAGGTATGCCACATCAACATTGATGAGAATATCGACATTGCACAGAAATACAGAGTGATGAGTATTCCGACTTTCATCGCATTTAAAGGTGGTGAAGAGAGCGGAAGACAGATTGGTGCGATTCCTAAGACAGCACTGGTTGACCTTGTGAAATAAATTTGCGATAATAGAAGAAAGGAAAAACCCAGACGGGCTGCCGGGCACAGAGAAGGCTGAGAGATATGGCTCATTCCTGTGAACGACAGCCTGTCTTTTGCTTAGATATTAAGAAGAAAGGCGGGAGTCAGAGCATGTCATTGCAGTTTATTTTCGGGAATTCTGGAAGCGGAAAGTCCCATTATTTATATCAGCAGATTGTTGAGGAGTCAATCCGTCATCCGGAGAAGAATTATCTTGTTCTGGTTCCGGAGCAGTTTACAATGCAGACGCAGAAGGACCTGTGTATGGCACATCCGCGTGGCGGTATTATGAATATTGATGTCTTAAGTTTTGGACGTCTGGCTCACCGTGTTTTTGAAGAGACAGGAAAGGAAAGACAGCCGATCCTTGATGATGAGGGTAAGAATCTGGTGCTCCGTAAGATTGCAGGAAATTACGAAGATGAACTGACCGTTCTTAAGGGAAATCTTAAGAAGCAGGGATATATCAGCGAAGTGAAGTCTGTGATATCAGAATTCACACAGTATGGAATTGATTTTGAACAGCTTGATTCTTTCATGGAAGGACTGAATCCGGAAAGTTATCTGTATTATAAGTTAAAGGATATCCGTAAAGTATATGAAGGATTTGAGGATTATCTGCGTGATAAATATATCACAAAAGAAGAATTACTTGATGTGTTGAGTCAGACTGTACCGGAAGCAAAAATGCTTAAAGACAGTGTGATCGCAATGGATGGATTTACCGGATTTACACCGGTGCAGAACCGGCTGATCGGGGAACTTCTGAAAGTGTGCGACAAGATTATGTTGACAGTTGAGATCGATCGGAGGGAAGATCCGTTTGTCTATAAGCATCCGTATCAGCTCTTTGCGTTGAGTAAGCAGATGGTTACTTCACTGACGGAAGTGGCGCAGGAAGTGAGAGTGGAGATTGATGAGCCGGTCTGGTTATGCAAGAATCCGTCGTATCGGTTCAAAGAAAATCCGGAGATGGCGTTTTTGGAAGAGGAACTATTTCGTTATTCCAGAAGAAAATACAGTGGAGAGAAGATGCGGTCAATTTCTCTTCATGAAGTTCATACACCACAGGAAGAGGCACAGTATGTGGCAGAGGAGATCCGGCGTCTAGTGAGAGAAGAAGGGTACAGATATCGGGAAATCGCAGTGATTGCTTCGGATCTGAGTACTTATGCAGATGCTTTGGAAAAAGCATGTGATCGATATGAAATCCCGGTCTTTATGGATCATAAGAAAAGTATTTTATTAAATTCTTTTGTAGAGTATTTAAGAAGCTTGCTGGTGATGGTAGAACAGAACTATACTTACGAAAGCGTTTTTCGTTATTTGCGGACCAGCCTGTGTGGGTTCACAAGAGATGAAGTAGACCGTCTGGAAAATTACTGCCTTGCGCTGGATCTGAAAGGATTCAAGAAATGGGATCAGGTCTGGGTGAGAAAGACACCGATGACGACAAAGGAAGAACTGGAAGAACTGAACCATCTGCGCATGCGCTTTGTGGAAAAACTGACACCGCTGCATACAGTCCTGAAGAAGAGAAAAAAGACGGTAAAAGAGATCACACTTGCAGTTTATGAATATCTGGTTCAGGAGAAGATCCAGGAGCAGCTTGCAGAATTGGAGCAGAAATTCCAGGAAGATGGAGAACTGGCACTGGCGAAGGAATATGCACAGATTTATCGTATTGTTTTGGAATTATTCGATAAATTCGTTGAACTTCTGGGGGAGGAAGAGATTCCTTTGAAGGAATACTGTGAACTTTTAGATGCAGGACTTGAAGAGGCGAAAGTAGGTGTGATCCCTCCAAGTCTGGATCAGGTTGTGATCGGAGATATGGAGAGAACACGTATCAAAAATATCCGCGCATTATTTTTTGTCGGAGCAAATGATACGCTTCTTCCAGGAAATGCAGGGGCAAGAGGTCTGCTTTCCGAGCGAGACAGAAAACAGTTTCAGGAGAAGAAAATGAATCTTTCTCCCGGACCAAAAGAGAAATTATATATTCAGAAATTTTATCTCTATATGAATCTGACGAAACCGTCAGAACTTCTGTATCTGTCCTGGGCAAAAGTATCCGGGGAAGGAAAAGCACTTCGTCCAGCGTATCTGATCCAGGATCTGATGCGTCTGTTCCCGGTACTTGTTCCGGTAGAGGAAGACAGAAAGGGACTGCTTGATCATGAGATGATGAGAAAGAGCGGACTCTTGCAGATTGCAGAAGGTTTAAGAGAGAGGGAGCATGGACTGGATGATTCCTGGAAAGAACTGTACAGATGGTTTGTAAAGGATGAACAGAGTCAGGAAACTCTGAAGCAGATGATAGAAGCCGGTTTCTACCGGAAGGATGAGCCGAGCCTTGGAAGTAGAGTAGCAAAAGAACTCTTCCTGGATCCAAAGCGTGTCAGCGTAACAAGACTGGAACGTTTTGCTTCCTGTGCATATGCACATTTCCTGAATTACGGACTCCGTCTGTCAGAACGGGAGAAATATGGGTTCGAAGCAATGGATCTGGGAAATATTGCACATCAGGCACTGGAGCGATTTGCACACAAGGTAGAAGAGGAAGGTCTGGACTGGGTTACAATGCCGGAAGAGAAGCGGGAGCGGCTGATTGATGAAAGTGTAGAAGAAAGTATTCTGGATTATGGAAATACAGTTCTATTTTCATCTGCGCGTAATGAGTATATGATCCACAGAATCAAGCAATTGATCAACCGGTCCGTCTGGGCACTGACACAGCAGATGGCGGCAGGCGATTTTGTGCCGAGCGGGTGTGAATTTAAGTTCGGAAGCGGAAAGATTGACAGAATTGACACATGTGAAGATGAAAATGCAGTCTATGTGAAGGTAACGGATTATAAAACTGGAAGGAAAGCATTTGATATCACAGCATTCTATCACGGTTTACAGATGCAGCTTCCGGTTTATTTGAATGCGGCACTGGAGATCGAACGGCAGAAACATCCGGAGAAAGAAGTACTTCCGGCCGGTATTTTTTATTACAGGATCCAGGATCCGATTGTGAAGAAAGAAGAGACAAAAGCGGAAGTTGAGCAAAGTATTCTAAAAGAGCTGAAGCTGGATGGACTGATCAATGCAGATGAAAATGTAGTTGAGCATCTGGAGCGGAATCTGAGTGGAACTTCAACATTCTATCCGCTGCGGATGAATAAGAACAGAACGCTCGGTTCGGCATCAAAAGCTTTATCAAAGGAGAACTTTGATACGGTTCTTGCGTACACGAAAGAGAAAGAAAAAGAGCTGAAGGACGTGATGTATCAGGGAGAGGTTGCGGCACTTCCGTATGTACTTGATGAGATGACAGGCTGTGATTACTGTGGGTGCAGGGATATCTGCGGATTTGACCAGAGGATTGAAGGCTGTGAGTACAGAAGATTAAGAAAATATACCTTGGAAGAAGCGTTGAATTCTATGAAAGAGCGTCTTGGTATTTTGGAAGAGAAAGGGGAGGCAGGAGAATGAGCGTAAAATGGACAGAAGAACAACAGAAAGTAATCGACTTGCGTGACCGCAACATTCTCGTATCTGCAGCAGCAGGTTCCGGAAAGACAGCGGTACTTGTTGAACGGATTATTTCCAGGATAACAGATGAAAATGATCCCGCGGATGTAGACCGTCTCCTGGTTGTGACTTATACGGAAGCAGCGGCGGCAGAGATGAAAGAACGAATCGGTGCAGCAATTGAAAAGAAGCTGGAAGAGCAGCCGGGAAATGTGAATCTGGAGCAGCAGTCCACATTGATCCACAATGCGTCAATCATGACAATCCACAGTTTCTGCCTGTCGGTGATCCGGGATCATTTTCATGTGATTGGAATTGATCCGGCCTTTCGCATTGCAGAAGAAGGAGAATTGCGTCTTCTGATGCAGGATGTCTTAGAAGAGCTGATTGAGAATTTCTATGCAGAGGGATCCGAGGCATTTTTAAACTTTGTTGACCAGTATGGAACAGGAAGAAATGATCAGAAGATCGAGGAACTTATCCTCCAGCTTTATGAATATTCCAGAAGTTATCCACAGCCGGAAAAGTGGTTGAAGGAATGTGTGGATAATTATGAGATCGATCCGGAGAAGATGGAAGAAGCAGATGTTGTGCAGGAGGCAAAGGCAAGAGTAAGGCAGACTCTCACAGATGTGAAAGGGTTTGTTCAACAGGCGATAGAAGTATGCGAACTTCCGGCCGGTCCGTATATGTATGGTGAAATGTTAGATTCTGATCTGGTACAGATTGAGCAATTAGAAAAAGCAGAGACATTTTGTCAGCAAGAGCAGATCGTCAGTGATTTTACATGGAAACGTTTGTCAGGAAAGAAAGATCCGACAGTCGATCCGGAGCTGAAAGAGAAAGCGCAGGGGCTTAGAAAACAGGCCAAGAAACTGATAGAAGATCTGAAAGCAAACTATTTCTACGCGCCTGTTGATGAGTGGATCAGGGATATGCAAGAGGCACAGACAGCAATGAAGATGTTAGTTCTGCTGGTACAGGCTTTTGCAGAGGCATTTTCGGAGAAAAAGAGACAGAGAAATCTGTTGGACTTCAGTGATATGGAACAGTTTGCACTTCGGATTCTGACGGAAGAAAAGGAAGGAAAACTGGTTCCGTCAGCAGTGGCACAGGAGTATCAGGAACGCTTTGAAGAAGTTATGATCGATGAGTATCAGGATAGTAACCTGGTGCAGGAAACAATTCTGACGAGTGTGTCAAGAGAGTCGGCAGGACAGAATAATCTTTTTATGGTTGGAGATGTAAAACAGAGTATTTACCGATTCCGCTTGTCGCGCCCGGAACTCTTTATGGGAAAATATAACAGCTACAGTACGCAGGAGAGCAGCAGGCAGAGAATTGATCTTGACAGGAACTTCCGAAGCAGAGGAGAAGTACTTGACAGTACAAATTATATTTTCAGGAAACTGATGCGGAAGGAATTCGGAGAAATTATCTATGATGATAAGGCGGCACTGCATTTGGGAGCCTCTTTTCCTGAATTACCGGATGAAAATGTGTTTACGGATCAGACGGAACTGCTTCTTTATAATCAGACGGGGCTTCGGAGTAGTGAAGCAAGAGAAGAAGAGGCGCGGATGATCGCACAGAGAATGAAAGAACTTCTAAGCACGGGTGTTGTGCTTGATAAGGGGACAGGAGAATACCGCCCGGTTCATTATCGGGATATGGTGATTCTGACGAGAAGTTTACAGGGGTGGGCAGAAGTTTTTGCGTCCATACTGGCCGAGGAGGGGATTCCGGCATACTCTGTGAGCAGAGAAGGATATTTCGAGACGTATGAGGTCAGTGTTCTTCTGGATTATCTGAAAGTTCTTGATAATGCAAGACAGGATCTGCCATTGACAGCAGTTTTGACTTCACCGTTTGCCGGTCTGACGGCAGCAGAGTTGTCAGTGATACGTCTTGCATATCCGAATCAATTGTTTTACGAGGCAGTGGAAGGATTTTGCAGCCTGAGTTCGGAAGAAATTCCGGAAACTGTGGACAAAAAGCAGGCAATACAGGTACAGGAAAAATTGAGGAAGTTTTTCGAGGTATTGGATCATTTCAGGGAAATTCTTCCGTATACGGCAATCCATGACCTTCTTGCGGAAATAATTGATAAAACCGGCTATGGGTTATTTATCAGTGCGATGCCAGGGGGCGCACAGAGACAGGCTAATGTAGAAATGCTTGTTGAGAAAGCAAGAGCATTTGAAGGGACGAGCTATAAAGGTCTGTTTAATTTTGTACGCTATATCGAGCAACTGAAAAAATATGATGTTGATTATGGCGAAGCAAGTATCATAGACGAACAGGATGACACAGTCCGTATTATGAGTATTCATAAAAGTAAAGGTCTGGAGTTTCCAATCGTTTTTGTAGCCGGAACAGGCAAGCAATTCAATACACAGGATCTGAAAGGAAGTATTGTGATCCATCCGAGAAACGGAGTTGGAATTGACGTTGTAGATCTTGAGATGAGGACAAAGGCACCGACTTTTTTGAAGAAAATGATCCAGGAGAAGACAAAGCTTGAGAATCTTGCAGAAGAACTCCGTGTGCTTTATGTAGCGATGACAAGAGCAAAGGAAAAGCTGATTCTGACAGGAAGTCTGAAAATGGGAGAAGACGGTCTGGAGCCTTATGTGAATCATATGACAGACAGGGAATCTTCATTGAGCCTTTATCAGTTAGAAAGCGCAAACCGTTATCTGGACTGGATTCTTCCGGCACTTCTTCAGGCAGAAGATCTCAAGAGAGAAGATGGTTTGTGTGGAATTCTCAAAACAGAAAGTGAAGAGGTGCAGCAATTGCCGATTAAAGTCCGGATTTTTGATGCAGGAGAGATGGATTTTACAGAAGATGCACAGCGACAGGCAGAAGTAATCGCAAGAGAAGTGCTTGAACACTGGGATACAACGAAGGTTTATCTTCCGGGAGCGGAAGAAAAACTGGAACAGCAGATGAATTTCCTGTATCCATATAAAGAAGAAGGAAAAATGAAGCTGAAATTTACAGTTTCAGAGTTGAAGAAGCGTGAGTCTTTGCAGGAAGAAGCAGGAGAAGAATTGATTCAGGAGCCGGAGCTTGTGCCACTGCTTCCGCATTTCATGGAAGAACAGAAAGAAGGACTGACAGGAGCTTCAAGGGGAAGTGCTTATCATAAATTTCTCGAGCTTCATGATTTTTCAAAAGAGTATACAGAGGAACTTCTGAAAGAAGAAATCGAACTGTTCTATCAGGCAGGGAGACTGTCAAAAGAGATGGCAGACTGTATCCGCACGAAAGATATTCTTGCGTTTTTAAATAGCGAGAGTGGAAGACGAATGACACAAGCAGCAGGAAATGGAAAGCTTCGAAAGGAACAGCCATTTGTTCTCGGAGTAGCTGCATCAGAAATCTATCCGGAGATCTATCAGGACATTCAGAAGAAAAGTCAGGAAGCGGATGAAAATCGAAAGGAAGAGACCATTCTCATCCAGGGAATTATTGATGTCTGGTTCGAGGAGGAAGACGGGCTTGTACTACTGGACTATAAGACGGATAGAGTCAGAAATGCATCTCAATTGAAAGAACTGTACCATGCACAGCTTGATTACTATGCCCAGGCGTTGGAGCAACTGTTAGAGAAGCCGGTGAAGGAGAAGATCATCTATTCCTTTGCCTTGAAGGAGGAGATCATCTTATGAAATATTTCTGGTATTACCTGATATTTATCAATTTATTTGCATTTTGTACCTATGGGATTGATAAATGGAAAGCGAAGAAAGGTGCATGGAGGGTTCCGGAGAAAACGCTGTTAATCCTTGCACTGATCGGTGGAAGTGCAGGAGCAATCGCAGGTATGATGTGCTTCCGGCATAAGACACGGAAAGCAAAATTTATGATTACAGTGCCTGTGATCTTTGTTGTGGAGGTAATCTTGCTGATCATCTGGCTTTTGTAAGAAAGAAAAAAAGAAAAACGTTCTTTATCGCATCATCAATTTGCACAGTTAAAGCACTGAAATTATCATCAAAGAAACAAGATTTTACAAAATCTTGTTTCTTTTTTTCAACTTCTTTTCGAATGAAAAAAAATCTGTTAATATAACACATAGGAATACTAGAGTTATTGGTTGCAGAATACTGTGAACAGCATGAAAGCAGCTGGGAAAGGAGTTTGACAAGATGCCAAAGTTAAATGAAAATTATCAGAATGTAAAAGACAGTTATCTTTTTGCAGAGATCGCAAGAAGAGTAAAAGTATATGAGGAAACACATCCGGAGAAAGCGGCGGATATTATCCGTCTCGGAATCGGTGATGTAACATTGCCATTGACAAAGAGTGTGATCGAGGCACTTCATGAAGCAGTAGATTCTCAGGCAGTATCTGAGACATTCAAAGGATACGGACCGGAGCAGGGATATGCATTTGCACAGGAAGCAATCGCAGATTATTACGCACGCAATGGCGTAGAAGTAAAAGCTACAGATATCTTTATTTCAGATGGCGCAAAGAGTGATACAGGAAATATTACAGAGCTTTTTGAAAAGGATAACGTGGTTCTCGTTCCGGATCCGGTTTACCCTGTTTATGTAGATACAAATACAATGGATGGAAAGAATATTATCTATATGAACGGAACAAAAGAAAACGATTTCCTTCCAATGCCGGATGAAAATGTAAAGGCAGATATCATTTACCTGTGTTCTCCGAACAACCCGACAGGAGCATGCTATAATAAAGAGCAGTTAGAGGCATGGGTTGCCTATGCACTGAAAAATGATGCGGTGATCCTGTATGATTCCGCATACGAAGCATTTATCACAGATCCTACACTTCCAAGAAGCATCTATGCGATCGAGGGCGCAAAGAAATGTGCGATCGAGTTCTGTTCCCTTTCTAAGACAGCAGGATTCACAGGTACACGTTTCTCCTATACAGTTGTTCCGGAAGAACTTGTGTTTGAGACATCAAATGGCGGAACATTGAGCCTGCACAATATGTGGAACAGAAGACAGTGTACAAAGTTCAACGGAACACCGTATATCATCCAGTATGCCGGAGCTAAGGTATTCACAGAAGAGGGCATGAAAGAGTGTCAGGAGAATATCGGATATTATCGTGAAAATGCGCGTATGATCGCTGAAACACTTGAGAAGAAAGGAATCTCATTTACAGGCGGCGTGAACTCACCATACATCTGGTTCGAGTGCCCGAAGGGAATGGAGTCCTGGGAGTTCTTTGATTATCTCCTTGAAAATGCTCAGGTTGTCGGAACACCGGGAGCAGGATTCGGAGAAAATGGAAAGAATTATTTCCGTCTGACATCCTTTGGAAAACATGAGAAGACAAAAGAAGCAATGGAGCGTTTCAATTCATTATTCTAAGATATAAAGTGAACGGATTACGTGCATAACAGAAGAAAGTTATCATAGTGATGGTTTACAGAAGGAAAAAGAGAAGCTGTTCGGGGCGGTCCAATAAAACAGTATAATAATGTTTTCGGGAAGGCGGCGTGAGAAATCACGCCGCTTTTCCGTTCATAACGTCATAGAGTAAATTGGCGGGTAGTATGCCGATATAGTTGTAGCTGATCGTCACATCCTGCACTCGGTGTCCGCTGGACTTGTCCGGTGCATGAACATATACGGCATTGACCATATCGTTCAGAATAGTAGGTGTCAGCTTTTCCAAGTACAGGTACTTCTTTGCCTGTCGGATAAACCTATCAACATTCTCCGCTTGATCTTCTTGATTCTGTATTTCGTTTTCAAGCATTTCAATCTTGGCTCTTAGGTCTGCCTGTTCCTGCTCATAATCATCAGACAACATCTGAAAACGAGCTTCGGACAGCTTTCCGTTGACCATATCCTCATAAATACGCTTGAACAATCTGTCCAGTTCCGCCAGACGGTTTTCAGATTTCTGCAAGGTTCGCTTCTTGGCTGAAAGCTCTTTCTTTGCTTCCTCACTTCGTTTTGCGCCCAAGGCTCTACGGAACGCATCCTCGTAATCGGCAACACATTGGATTACCAACCTCATGTGTTGGAGTGTGCCTTCTTCCAGTACCACAGCACGGATGAAGTGAGTGTCGCAGACCTCTTTACCCCTTTTGCGGGAAGTGGAGCATACGAAGTGGTCTTGTCTGGTTTCAAAACTGGTGCTGGTGCAGTAGTACAATTTCTCACCGCAATCGGCACAACGGACGAGACCGGAGAACATATTGGTCTTGTCTGTTCTGGCGGGTCTGCGTTTGTTCTTGCGAAGCTCCTGCACACGGGCAAAGGTTTCTTCGTCAATAATGGCTTCATGTGTGTTCTCGAAAATCTTCCATTGGTCTGGAGGGTTTTCGAGTTTCTTTTTGCTTCTGTACGACTGCTTGCGGGTCTTGAAGTTGACCATGTGACCAAGGTATTCCTGCTTTTCCAGTATGCCGGTGATGGTGCGTGGTGCCCAATCGTAAGGATTGTCCGGTGTTTTTGCAGGGGCATTTCGTCCCATCTTCATCCAATGAACGGTAGGGCAATCTACCTTTGCTTCCTTCAGCTTCTTGGCGATCTGAGAGGGGCCAAAGCCCTCCATACACCATGCGAAGATCTGACGGACAATGGCTGCGGCTTCATCTTCTACAATCCAATGTCTCTTTGGATTATCGGGGTCTTTCATGTAGCCGTAGGGCGGGTTGGTGGTCAGATACTCACCGGATTCGCCTTTCTGCTTCATAACCGCTTTGACCTTTTTACTGCTGTCCTTGACATAGAACTCGTTGATGATATTCAAGAACGGAGTAAAATCGTTGTCCTGCTGATTGGCGCTGTCCACGCCGCTGTTCACGGCGATGAAACGGACATTGTGTTCGGGGAAAAGCATTTCCGTGTAGAGCCCGACTTCCAGATAGTTTCTGCCGATACGGCTCATATCCTTGGCGATGATGACACCGATCTTATCGTTCTCGACCAACTCAATCATTCGTTTCCAATCGGGTCTGTTGAAGTTGGCACCGGAGTAACCATCATCCACGAAAAACTGGATGTTGCGGAAACCTTGTTCTTGTGCGTATTTCTTGAGAATCGCCTTTTGATTGACAATGCTGTTGCTCTCTCCTGTGAGTTCGTCATCACGACTGAGTCTACAGTAGATCGCAGTTATTTTGTCAGACTGCCTATTCATATCTTGTTCCTCCTTAATCGGCGGGCAGTCTGCCAATACAGGATTGCTTGTATATATCATATCACACATTCGTGAATAATTCCACCCTTTCGTTAGAATATTTTTTGAGCATTTTTAATTTTCCTTTGCCATGTGGTCGAGCAATTTACCGGAAAGACTTCGTGTGCCATCGTAGCTGCCGCCAAATCGGTAAGTAGTCTGACCGGAACGAATAGTCACGGTGATCTTCGGCAGCTCTGCCGCACAGTAGTTGCGAACGGTAAGATGCCCGTCATCATTAAGCCAACGATTCTGACTTTCCTCATGGTGCGTATGCTCCATTTTGAAATAAGGGTCGGGGTCAGAGAAGTGCGGACAAAGTAAATCATCCTTTGGTGCAGGTAGGGATTCAAGCCACTTGTCCAGTTCTTCCGGGGGCATGTCTATTGCTTTCTTGTTTTTGTTCATATAAAAATCCTTTCTCTGATTTGTTGGTGGCGAGTGGACAAAATGTCCACTCACCGGATAGGAATGGAATCGAAGGGAATGATTAACGCTCCTGTTCCTGTTTGTGTTCGATCTTTCTTCCAAGGTGCTGCTCCAGATTATGGCGGATGGTATCAAGACGCTGTACTTCTTCTCTGGCGGTCTGGTACTGATTGTAAAGTTCGTTTTTCTCTTTGATGAGCTGTTCCACTTCCGTCTGCAATGCCTTGTGGCTCGGCAGCTTCTTGAGTCCCTTGGAATCGAAATAGCGTTTGGATGCATTCAGTATGATGAAGTCGCTGTCATGATCATCACGATATTTCTGCCGGGCTTTTTCATTCTTACAGGCTTTCAGTTCGTCGATCACATATCTGGTCTTGTGGTAGTTCAGTACATAATCACGGAACTCTTTCGTCTCCTTAATTGACGCTTCTACAGATTTCATCTTGGTGCGAATATCATCCACCTTAGCGTGAGCGGCATCACAAGCGGCAGCCAATGCTTCGGGAGAGTCAAAACCCATTTCTTGATACAGCACATAGGCTCGGCTTGCGTTTTTGAGGTTGTGTGTCTTTGCCCAATGCTCGTATCCTTTCCCCTTGGCTTTCGCCGCTTCCATGTCCACCATACGGCTGACAGAGTTTTGCTGTTTGATAAAGTCCTGCATGGTCGGTGCGGAATGATCGAGAGGTGTTTTCATTCTGACCTGCTTTGCATTTCTGACAAAGACGGCGAACACAGCCGTTTTATCAAAATCGTCACCCAGCTTTCGTGCCGTGATTGCTTTGGTACGGTCGGGCGTAAGGTAGGACAATCTCCCTCGGCTCTCCTTGACGGTGATGCCACGGCGAAGAAGTTTTTCTGCAAAGTCCTCAAAACTGACAGCATCGGAGAGCGCTTTTCGGATTTCTTCACGGAGCTTGTCTTTGTCGGTTTCAAACTTGGTCTGTTTGATAGGCAAGCCCTGTTCGGCAAGAACAGCATTTTCTTCATCCAGCGCAAGCTGTCCTTTCTTCTTTGTCCAATACTCACGATCGGTCACTCTTGTTTTACTGCCGTTCAGAAGATCAATCTGATACAGCCCTGCATCGTGGCACATCTCCATGACCTCGGAACGAAAATATTCCATGGCAGCGTTGGTGCATCGGTGCTTCATGCCCGGCTGCGTATCGCACGGTCTGTCCATATATGGCATAAATGGAACTTCCTCAATTCGCAGAGAATTGATAACGATGTGTACATGAACATTGCCGCTGCCATTGTGACCGTCGGGATGGGTACAGACGATTGCTTGATGTCCGGGAAAATGATTTTTACAAAATTCCTCACCTAACTGCTGCGCTCGGTCCACATTCAGTCCATGATCGGGAACATCTTTAGGGTCAAAAGAAATAATATAGTGGTGGCTTTTGACATCTTCCCGTTTTTGATTTTTGCCGTAACGGAGATTGGCACGGAGACAGGCAATCGCAAAATCTTCGTCTCCGCAGTTCAGAGTGGAAATGCGGTAATCCTTTCTTGGGACGAGCCTGCCGTTCTCATCCAAGGTGGGTTTCATGGTAAACTCATCATGCTCAAAGGTGAGGTAGGCTTCGGCGACAGAGTAGTCGGCGTTTTTAGAGCTTATATGCTTGAACGTTGCCAACAGCATCACCTACCTTTTTCATCACTTCAAATTTCAGAGTGGCAAGCTCTGCGATGGCATCCTGCAATTCCTTTGCCATGGCAGGATAAGGACTTCGCCATTCGTTGAGGTGTCGGGCAATCTGATTGAGGTTGTTACCGATCCTGCCGTATTCGGCGGTCAGCTTGCCAACAGCAGCGAGCAGATCGTCACTGACCAATGTTGCCACGATGGTCGGTTTGATGGTCGCACCGGAGATCGCTTCACGAATGAACTCTGATTGGTTCATGTCGTAAATCTCCAAGCGGCGGAGAAAGTCAGCGTGTTCTTCATCGTCCAGACGGGTTTTTACGATGTGGTTGCGTTTCGGTGTGTTGTAGGTTTTTGCCATTCGGTTCCTCCTTCGTTTTTTGAAAATTGAAAATCGGCTTTAGCCGTATCGCTTCCGCTTTGCGGAACAGAGCAGGGTTTGGGGAAGGCACTCCCTAACAAGATTCCATGAGGGTAAAATGAGCAGATGGCGAAATTTGGACCCATGGTAGAATCTTGCTCTACGCTACCCAGCTTTTTCGTTTTTTGCGTTTTTGCCAAAGTGTCAAATTGGCACTTTGCCGTACTTTGCGTTTTGCCGTTTTACCCGAATGTCGTTCCTACCCGGGAGTTTCACCCCGACGTTGCTTCGCTCATGTCATCGCAAAGTCATATCTCATTCAGACGGTCATTCAATTTTGGATGTAGAACCGGCTGAATGTTTTTGAGAAAAACAAAAAGAGCCGATTACACAGAGCATCAGAAATCGGCGGGAGCATGGCTCTCGCTTCAAAATGATGTTCTATGTAATCGGCTCTGAAGATCAAAGTCGGGTTCTGCTTCATACAACTCCCGCCAGCAGAACCAAAGGCGTGGTGGAGCAGTTCGGCACTTCCGGTGCACCGATACCGTGTCGGATGAACCGACTAATTAAGTCTCAATATGGTCGAACATTTCTATTCAGTTGTTATGTATGTGTGGATAGATTTTCCACGGCATTATTATACAAGATGCAACCGTTTACTGTCAACGTTGTAAATCTTAATTTTGTAAGCATGCAGTCCCTTTACTCGTGTCACTAATTAAAGCAGAACATTCATTGAAAAGTAAACTCGTCCTTGTTCATCGTCCAGTATCTCATCCACAATAATCATTTCCAAGCACTGCATCATATACACCATTGCCCATATCTCATCAAATTGTGATGAAAGCTCAGTATGTTCTTCTATCAAATCTTTTGCAATGGTATACGGTGAAAAGTCCGGAGCGCCATACAAATAATCGCCATTAAGTAATTCTGCTATTTTCTTTGCCCAACTTGAATTTTTCACAGCACTTTCATAAGAGAATGTTTCTAACGGCTCACGATTAAACCCATAAGCACTATCGGCACCAACGGGATCTCCCCAATAGGGTAGTATATACAGTTCAATATCGTCTTTGTTGTTCGGACACCATGTCTCCATAATTTTGTAGAACCGAATCATAAAATTATGAAGCACGCAGAAATCTTCTTCTGATAAGAAGCTGCCCTGACGGATCATAAAATGGGTTTCGTTATTTCTCAGTTGTTGTAGTAGCTTGAGTTCCGTTTCTAACGACTCACCTTGCGAAAGACTTTGACCAAACAGCTTCTTGTGCAATGAAATCAGCTCATTAAACTGAATAGTGTTAAACTTTGAAAGCTCGTCATTAGCCAGAGAATAAAAAAAAGTATTCAAATCTGTTGCCTTAAAATAATCAAGCAGCAGTTTTGCATCGGCTTCATTCTTGGGCTTTCTTACTTCTGCAACTCTGTGATCGTTATTGTTCAACAGCATTTGCTTCATAATAAGTTCAACAGCATTATGAAGTGATGATACAAAGTTTTTTTGATATTGGAGTGTTGCTTTTCCATCTTTAATGTCGTCACAAAAGCGTATGGCAGCCGCCCACGCTTCAAAGGCATTTTCTGTCAATACTGGTTTCATAGTTACTCCTTGTTATTTTCGATTAGAAAACAGCCGCCCATGTCAGCAGCGGGTGAAACACATTAATCCTAACCGTTGACATGAGCGGTCCCTTGTTATTTAAAAAGATTGATCTGTTTCTAACTCGCAGGCTTTATCGTACAAATTGTCATAATGCAAAGTCAGAATGTTTTGTTGGGCTGCTTTGTTTCGGCGGTCACGATATGTAACCTCGTTATAATCCTCACGCAAGCCTGCGACCACAGCGTAATGGAAGCGACTGGAATCATACTCCGCAAATTCCTTCGGGAGCGAAGATTTGTTGCTGTACCTGGTGATTGTTGCAAACGATGCAAAAAAGTGTGCTTCGATTTCCGCTTTCCAATCATAAATTTGATATGTACCTTTTCTAAAAGATTCTCCCTCGTGTCCAGATTTCAAGGTTGTTCTTCCGTTAGGGTGTTCAAGCTCGACAAATACAAACTCATAGCCGCCAGAGCTTTTTCCTATTAACAAATAATCGGCGATGTACTTGCCTAAAGCGAATTCCGGAAAGACATATGCATCGTGGTGGCCAAAATTATAATACTTAAATACACCAGCAATAATATGATAAGCAGGTCTGTGATTAATGAAGCGAAGAACGTCTCTTTCGTTTGTGTTTGCATCATGAATCAAGGCAGAAAATTCTTCATTTAGTTGTTCCATATTACCTTCGTTCTGGAAATCAAACAACTCAATATGATTGTTAGGGAACAAACTATCATAGTGTCGAACTGCTGCTGGATACAATCGCCTATGATTTATCTTCCCAAATCTTCTGTCTCCGACAGCTTCTCTTTCAGTACACAAAATATCCTCATACAGTTGCATCTCCTGTTTGGTGGGAACGCTCTTTATATAGTCTCGTTTATATAAATTCATAATACTTCCTCGGATAATATCATTTAAAGAATGTTGTTAGAATATGCTGCAATGCTGTTCATTGTTTGATTTCTGTAGTGAATTCCAAAATATCATCGACCCCACATTCAAGAGTCCTGCAAATCTTTTCGATGGTATCGAGAGAAATATAATTGTCACGCTTAATGCGTGTAATGATATTGGCACTAAAGCCCGCTTTTTCCATCAGCTCGGCATTAGTCATACCCTTGTCGATCAGTAAGTGAAACAACTTTTTATAGGTTACAGCCATGGTAATCCACCTCCTAATATTAACGGTAATTATATCACGAAAGCGTGAATAATTCAATTAGTATAGTTGACATCGCACGATGTCAAAACACTTCTGTCCAAGTTGGTCAGAAGTTAAACAGCTTACCACTTTGCGTTCAGCAAAGTGGTAAGCTGTTTCATTATCACGTATTATAAACTTGTCTGATTATGGTTCGCCTGATATGTTGAATTAAATGCGCTATCAAACAGCCACTTTCTAAAGGACGGGTTGTTCTGGACTTCTCTAAACAATTCCAGTCCGCTCTGCATACTGTTCATGACTGCTTCATGGGCAGCACGGTCGCTTTCGTCTCGAGCATTCTGCTTGTCAGAGAACTGCATCGCATTATTGTACTTCTCATCTCTACGGACGCTTTCGATAATATCGTTGATCTGCTTCTTGATTTTATCTTCATCCGTCCACTCGATATTACCGAAGATATCATGGAATTCCTTCAAGATGTTTGTGAGCGTATCCAGTTCTGGGACATCAATGCCAACACTGGTGCTAACGGGAATGGGATCGATTTCTCCGTTTTCGTTTTCAAGCTGAATCCGCATCGTCTGCTGTGCTTCTGCACGGTAACTTTCCAAATCCACATCTTCAAGTAAACCTTCAGTGTAATCCTCACCGTCTGGTTTGGGCAGCTTAGGCACCAGAAGATTCAAGAAAATTGAAAGCTTTTCCCACTGAACGCTGCCATACGGCAGAATCGCAGAGAGGAAATTATAGGTTCGTACAAAAATCTTGGCGCAACTCTTAAATTCAATCTGATCCTCAATGATCAACCCCTTATAGACTTCTACACAGTGATCCAGAATCGGATCAAGGCGATCACGAGGTTCATTTGCCAGGTAACGTTCCACGAAAGTATCAACGTCAGCATCGCTGTAAACCTGAATAGATTCCATGGTATCAATCAAATCATTCAGCTTATTCACATCGGTTTCGCCAGACAGAATCGTGGTTTTATAGTATCTGTCAAAGGCTTCTTTAATAACCCCAGGTTCGTTTACAAAGTCCAGAATAAATGTGTCTTTCTTGTCAGGATGACTTCTGTTCAGGCGAGACAATGTCTGGACCGCCTTAATATCCGCCAATCCCTTGTCCACATACATCGTATGTAGCAGTGGCTCATCAAAACCGGTTTGGAATTTGTTAGCGACAATGAGAATGCGATACGGATCGCCCTTAAAGGTTTTCTCGATTCTCGCACTCGGGAATCCGTTTAAGTCTGCTTCTGTAACCTGCTTGCCTTCGTACTCCGCAGAACCGGAAAATGCCACGATTGCCTTAAAGGGACTCTTGCGTTCTTCCAGCAACTTAGAGACAGCTTTGTAGTATTCGATGGCACGCTTAATGGAACTGGTAATAACCATGGCTCTTGCCTTGCCACCGACTTTTCCTTTGGCAATTACCTCCGTATGGAAATGCTCAACCAAAATGTTAGCCTTTTCGTGGATAGCATACTGGTTGGATTCCACATAGTAACGAAGCAATCGCTGTGCTCGTTTCTTATCGAACTGCGGATCGTCCTCAATAGTTTTCGCCAACTTATAGTAGCTCTGCACCGGGGTGAAATGGCGCAGTACGTCCATGATGAAACCTTCCTCAATGGCCTGCTTCATCGTGTACACATAGTGCGGCTCTGGCTTCGCTGTTCCATCAGGCAAGCGTTTCTTCTTGCCGAACATTTCCAAAGTTTTATTCTTCGGTGTTGCGGTGAACGCAAAATAGCTTGCATTCTTTACCATCTTACGCCCCTCGATGATTGTATTGATCTTGTCTTCCAGATCATCTTCATCGTCATAGACGCTACCAGAAAGCACCATGTTCATCTTTGCAGACAGACTGCCGTTCTGGCTGGAATGGGCTTCGTCAATCAGAATGGCAAAGTTTTTATCCTTATGTACCTCGCCAATATCATCCAGGATGAACTGGAACTTATGGACGATGGTAATAATGATTTTCTTGCCTTCGTTCAGGAGCTGCTTCAGCTCACCGGCACTTTTCGCCCAACCAACTGTTGCAGATACCTGCATAAACTGTTTGATGGTATCCTTGATCTGCTTGTCCAGATTGATACGGTCAGTCACGACGATAACCGTATCAAAAATTTCTTTGCCGCTGTCATTTTTTAGTGTGACAAGCTGATGTGCCAGCCATGCAATAGAATTGGACTTACCGGAGCCAGCACTATGCTGAATTAGGTAGCGACCACCAACACCGTCACGCTTTGCATCACTGAGCAGAGATTTTACTACGGAAAGCTGATGGTAACGAGGGAACACCTGCTTGTATTTTGTAACGCCGGTGTCTTCGTCCTTCTCGGAGATGACCTGAGCATAGTTTTCGATGATGTTGGAGAACTCATCCTTGGTCAGAATCTCTTTCCAAAGATAATCCGTTTTGATTCCATTGGGGTTCGGAGGATTGCCTGCACCGTCATTGAAGCCTTTGTTGAATGGCAGGAACCAAGATTTTTTGCCTTTCAGTTCCGTACACATTCTTACTTCATTATCATCAACGGCAAAGTGAACGATGCAACGCTTGAAGCTGAACAAAACCTCGTCCGGAGTACGATCATTTTTGTATTGCTCGATTGCATCAGATACATTCTGTTTGGTAAGCTGGTTTTTCAGCTCCATGGTAATTACCGGCAAACCGTTGATGAAGATACAGACGTCCAGCGCCAAACGAGGGTTGAAGCTGGAATACTGCAGCTGTCTGGTCACGCTGAAAATGTTCTTTTCATAAAGCTCTGCAGCTTCCGGATTGTGAACAGAGGGGCGCACGTAGAACAGATCCAGGCGCAGATGCTTGTAGCGCATACCTTTGCGGAGTAACTCAATAACTCCGTCGCTTTTCAGCTTCTTGTCCAACTGCTTGAAGAAGCGGTCTTTTTCCAGATCACTGTCCAGAATATGCAGCTCATCCATTGCTTTCTTCTGGGTAGACAGCAGAAAACGAAACAGCCTACCTTCGTCGATGGCATATTGTTTGTTATACTCGGTTGTGACACCTTGTTCATAGCCGTTGCTATTTACCAGAGTATCCACAATCAAGGTTTCAAAACCATTTTCCTTTGTATTACTCGGCATCCTCTGCCACCTCCTCCACATCTTCACCAATATCATCAGTGTCGATCTCAGTATCTTCCTCTGGGATGTATTCCGGGATAACTACATCACGAACATCAATCTGTCCCGTCACAACGTCAGAAATCAGTCTGGTACGATATTCTCGCAGTAATTCAATCTCTTTCTGGAATGTTGGCAATGCGTTGTCGATCTTAGCCACCTCTGTGGCAATATATTCAGCAATCTCCTTTTGTTCATCCAGTGGAATTTCGGGGAGATATACTTTGGCAAAATTGGCATATCGCAGAGCCTGTCCATCACGCACAAGATCGGAAGTGCCCTGTAACGCTTTGATATACGGTTTCGATTTCAACAGCCATTTGAAGTATTCATCATAAACCTTTTCTTTGTTCGGAATCAGCATTACATACGCTGAGCTGATTTTTCCTTCAACATAACTGTATTCTAAGCCACCCTGGAAGCTTCTCATGCTGATAACAAAGTCACCAATGCCAACGTGTTTCAGAATATCTTCACCGGTCATTACAACCGTCAAACGACGCCCCTCGATCTTCATGAATTCTTCCTGCGAGATAATGCCGTATTTCTGGGAGGAAGTCAGCTGAATATCATTCGGAAACGCTTTATCTTTTCTTTGAGCAAACAATTTCTTGGCATACACCATATTCCAGTGCTCCGGAATGTTATCAATCCAATTCACACCACTGTTCTTGTATGCTGCATTTTCATTTATTCCCTGAGTTGTTGCACGATCAATGATCGTTTGTCGTCTTTCTTTCAGCAGCTTGATTTGCTTCTGATAACCATGAATCAAATGATTGATTCTGGAAATCTGCCAATCAAGGTAGCGAACAATCTGATCCTGCTCATCTCTTGGTGGGATAGGAATGTAAATGTTTCTCATTTCTTCCCATTTTGTTGTCCATAGATCGGAAACAAGACCTTTTCCGTTTCTATAAAACTCCTCAGAAAAGTAATGATTTCTAAGTAGATAATGATAAAAATTTACGTTCAATTCGTGATGTGGCTTCAATACCGTGATGATTAAAGACGCAGAACCATCATAGTTTGACATTCCACCGGAACCCTTACGATCAGATCGACTGTTAATTGCAAAGTCGCCTTTTTTAATCAGCTTTCTGTTATCGCCGTTGTCCGTCTTTACAGCTGTATCCAACTGAGGAACAACTCCCATTTTTCCTACCGAAAGCGGTGGATAATCTTTATCTGACACCTTTTCTCTGCGTTCTGAAAAAACTTCACGCATTTTGGTAGAAGTCCAACTTATTGGAATGCTGTCATACCAAATAGCTTCCTCCGCTTGTTTGTATTTATCATATTTTTTCATAATCAGCCTCCCAAGATTTCATCCAGAAGACCATCTGTTTCTTTTTCAATCGCACGAATATCCGCCGTAATTTCTGCCAATGCACGCAACTGAACCGGCTTATAAAAATACCTTGTAAAAGAAAGTTCATAGCCAACTTTCTCTGTACCCGGTTTGATGAATACGTCAGGAGCATACGGTTTCACTTCGTTTTCGATAAATGCTTCAATACCGCCCTCATAAGTAAACGGCACGATTTCCTTATCAGAGTTAGGCTTTACCGGCTTGCCTTTCTTGTCCAGGATCGGCTGACCATTTTCGTCATACTGCGGTGTGTAGACCGGAACTTCCCAATATCCAAACTCAGAATTGTCAAACACCTTACTGTAGCGCTCATCAGCCTGATCAAAGGCCATATACAACTCCAGAATATACTCTCTGATATCCTTGTCGATTTCGCAGTTCTTTTCACCTAAATTCTTGCGAAGAGTTTTCTTGAAGGAAGTAGCATCGATCAGCTGTACTTTTCCTTTGCGGCGTTCTTCCTTCTTATTGGCAAGAATCCAGATATAAGTACCAATGCTGGTGTTGTAGAACATCTTTTCCGGAACTGCGACAATGGCTTCCAGCAAATCCTGCTCCAAAATATACTGACGCAGATTAGAGGGACCCTGACCTGCTTTGCCGGTAAACAGGGAAGATCCGTTATGCACTTCCACAATACGGCTACCCAGAGCGGTGTTCTTCTTCATCTTGCTGATGTTATTGGCAAGGAACAGCATCTGCGGATCGCCAATGTCCGGAATCAGAGAGAAATCTTCACCCTTATAGTTCACACGGAAACGGGTATCGGTAATCTCATCCTTCTTAATATCGCCCCATGCCTTCAGGTCTGTTTTCCAAGGTGTACCGAAAGGCGGATTAGAAAGCATAAAGTCAAAGGTTTCGCCAGAGAAACCATCGTTGGAAATGGTGGAACCGAAGAAGATATTGTTTGCCTGTACACCCTCACCCTTAACCAGCATATCACTGCGGGCAATGGCATAGGTTTCGTCGGAGTTCTCCTGACCGTACAGATGAATCGAAACATTCTTTCCGAATTCCTTAGCCACTTCTTGCATTCTACCTTCGGCAACCGTCAGCATACCACCTGTGCCGCAGGCTCCGTCATAAATGCGGTAGGTGGTGCTCTGAATCTTATCCTTCACTGGAACAAAGGCCAAATCAGTAATCAGCTCCACGATATCACGAGGAGTAAAGTGGCGTCCTGCATCGGTAATGTTGGTTTCTTCGTTAAATTTACGAATCACTTCTTCAAACACTGTGCCCATAGTGTGGTTGTCCAGTGCAGGCTGAATTACATTACCCTTGGCATCGCAAATCGGACGGTTGGACAGATTCACGGAGGAATCCGTAAACTTGCTGATCAGCAAACCCAGAATGTCATGCTCAGAGAGCTTGTCGATCTGATTGCGGAATTCAAAGCGCTTGATAATATCCTGTACATTCTGAGAAAAACCGTTCAGATAGAGAATAAAGTCAGATTTCAGCTGTTGCTGATTGGTGCGGGACTTCAGATCCGACAGAGTATAAGGGGAGCTATTACAAAAAGCTTCTCCCGCTACGCTGCACAGAGCTTCGTCCTGGTCGGTAATACCGGCAGCATCCAGCTGCTCCTTCATTTTCAAAACTTTCTCCTTGGTGGGTTCCAAAACCGCATCAAAACGGCGAATTACCATCATAGGAAGAATAATCTTTCTGTAGTCGCCTACATCATATGTATCTACGAGACAGTCATTTGCGATTCCAAACAAAAAAGAAACGATCTGTCCAAAATTTGCTTTTTCCATTATTGTCATGTCCTTTCATCCGTAAGTTCCATAATATCGGAGATGTCGCACTTCAGAGTGTTGCAGATTTTCACAAGCACCTCAGTGTTGACATTTTCATTCTTACCAAGTTTCGCAAGTGCTGCGGTTGTAATGCCAGCTTCCTTACGAAGCATCGTTTTCGTCATATCCCTGTCAATCAACAGTTTCCAGAGCTTCTTATAGGATACAGCCATGCTTATCTCCCTTCCTATATAAATCAAATATCTAAAAATTAGATCTCTGGTTTAATTATATAATAAGATATCAAGAAATGAAAGTGCCGAAGCAGTCTTTTGAAAAAAATCTCAAAAAATGTGGTTGACTTTCTCGGCATCACTGCATATAATGGTGTTAGGAATTAGCGAACACGCTTATTCCTGTCAAGGAGGAAAGGACTATGAATGGCAAGTTCGGAGAATTTATCGCTGAAAAGCGAAAATCCCATGGATTGACACTACGTGGACTGGCTGCCGAATTAGGGATTGTACCGGCATACATGAGCGACATTGAAAAGGGGAACCGCTATCCCCCTGACAAAGACAAGCTGTATGAATTGGCCCGTATTCTGTGCCTGTCCGAAGAAGAAACCAACACCATGTTTGATCTGGCTGCAGGTGAAAAGGAGAATACGGTATCTCCCGATCTGCCGGAGTACATCATGGGGAATGAGCATGTCCGTGTTGCACTTCGTATGGCACGTGACAACAATGCCTCCAGTGAAGTATGGCAGAAGGTCATTGAGATGATGGAGGAACAAGAGCGAGGTAAGAAATAAGCGTGATCCATTACAACTACTCTGCGCATCAGTTGGAAAACGAAGCTGAAAAGCTTCTGGCCCAGTTTGATCCTGAACGTTTAAAGAAGCCGAAGCCCATCGACGTCTATGCCGTTATTGAAAAGTGTCTGGGTGTTGACTACGACTGGAAGTACATTACTCCAGATCAGTCTATTCTCGGCGCAACCGCCTTCAATGCTGGCTATGTATGGGTGTGGCCCGAACCCTGCTATCGAGAAGGTATGCTCCCTTCAAAGCTGTATCTTTCCAAAGGGAGTATTCTCATCGATGCTACTCTGACTGAGGGGGATAATAGAGGGCGTGAAAACTTCACCGTGATGCACGAAGTGTTTCACCAAGTTCTGCACAAGAACTGTTTTCGCCGTGATCCCCCCGACTATATTCACAGTACAACGCAGGGAGCATTAAACGGGAAAAAAAGTCTGAAAACGTCGCTGGATTTTATCGAGTATCAGGCGAATGCGTGTGCAGCGGCGTTCTTGATGCCGCAGAATGTGGTTCGAGACGAGTTCAAAAAGCGAAGCAGCAACTTAGGATCAAAATACCCACTTCCGTGTGACTACATGGTAGAGAGCATTATCTGTGACATGGCAGATGCATTCAGCGTGTCTAAACAGGCTATGCGCTATCGCTTGAACTCGCTGAAGATGATCACATTTGATGCACCCCCTATTCAACTAAAAATCTCAATTTAAGGGAATTTTCAGATTCCCTTAAATACAGGCCGAGTGTTAGAAAGAAGCGAACAGGCGAATATGCGAACACCAAAGGAGGTGATGCCTTATGCGCAAATAAAAAGAGCGGCAATCTGCTGCAACAGATTAACCGCTCATTCCCAATGTGTACGTTACCAAAATATCACGACTGGCTTGTTCCGTCAAGCCGAAAGGAGTCAAATTATGTATAAACACTACTATATCAACAACAATCAGACCTTGAATCCTGGACTTCATCATGAAGTCCACACCAAGGAGCACGCAGCTCAGCTTGGCATCCGCAGCACACAGTATGTTGGCTATTTTGCAAGCGAAGTGGAAGCTGTTGCTCAGGCAAAGAAAATCTATTTTGATGCGGACGGATGTGCAACCTGCTGTCCGAAAGCACATAGGGGGTAATCAATATGGCACGTTCTTCTCATCACGTCGTTCACAATCCCAACGGAGGTTGGGATGTGAAGCGTAGCGGCGCTCAGCGTTCCAGCGGCCATTTTGCAACGAAGGAACAGGCCGTAAACGCAGGAAGACAAATCAGCCGAAATCAGGGCACCGAATTCGTTGTTCACGGTATGAACGGACGCATCCAGTCCGCTGACAGCCATGGGAACGATCCTTGCCCGCCGAAGGGTTAATTGAGGGAGGTGAATATCATGGCTGTACATCATGGTGGTAAGGTTGGTAAAGCCGGTAAGACCTTGGCGTCTAAAAGTTCTTCTAAATCTGCGAAGAGCAAAGCAGGAACGACTCTGGCCAACCACAAAGCGAAAGCGCATTAACGGAAAGGTGCCTATGCAGCCGCATAGGCACCTGTTTTTATGTGTGATACAGATTTATTCTTCCATAACTTCCAACATCATCCTGGCGCCCAGCTTAAAGCCATTCTGAAAGATCAAACAGTCTGTATTGGTTTGATACTCTCGCACACAATCGGTGTATTTCTCAAATAGTTCTTTCTGCTCGTCCATCATAGTAGCTTTGAGCTTTTCTTCGTTCCTGCAAATCAGTTCCAGTAGCTTCTTGTACTCTTTGTTGGAAGATGTGTCATACTCGGTTGGCTCGATATTGCCGTACCAAAATTCTTCAAGGATTCTCATACTGCATCCTCCCCGTAGATCATTTCCCGGAGGATGATTTCCTCGGCTCGGTTGCGGATGCTGTTCATAGCTCCAACCCATGCCATCTGGTCGGCGGCTTTCAGTTCCTCGCTCACGCCCTCAGATGCCTTCATCTGGTCGATAATCAGGGACAAACGCTCCTGCGCCTGCTCGTTAAGATCAGCCAGATACGTCCACAATTCACCGCTGAGACAAAGATCGTTGAAGCGGATGGGATTATGCTCCTTGATATAATCTCTGTGCATACGTCCCCAACGACCAATAGGTCTGGTTTCTTCCGGCAAACAAATATCGGGAATATAGTAATCACCGCAACGGATATGGTTCAGTTCCTGCATCATATGTACCTCCAATAAGATTCAAACATTCTGTTAAAGATAGAAAAAGGCGATACCTGGTTGTAAAAACCAAGTATCGCCAATTTTTCTTGTCGCACTCCTGTACGGCAGCTACCCTATGTCAGTAATGTTCTCATACTGTCTTATTGGAAACTACCCTTCGTGCTTCTCTTTTTGTTGTCAGGCAAAGCGGGAATCCTGAACAGCAACATTTTGTATTACATTAGAAACAAATCCGGTGTGAGTTTACAAGACCGTACAAGTTTGGTATGATAGAAACGGTATATTTTTTGAAATTTAGAAAGGATGGAACGTTAAAATGAAAATTGGTATTGGTAACGATCACTCCGCACTGGAGCTGAAAGCAGAAATCGTAGAATTTCTGAAAGAGAAAGGTCATGAGGTTGTAGATTATGGAACATATACAACAGACAGTTGTGACTATCCGGTGTATGGAGAGAAAGTGGCCCGTGCAGTTGTAGCAGGAGAAGTAGAGAAGGGGATTTTGATCTGCGGAACAGGACTTGGAATCTCTCTCGCAGCGAATAAAGTAAAAGGAATTCGCGCATGTGTCTGCAGCGAGCCATTTACAGCGAAGATGTCAAGAGCACATAATGACTGTAATGTACTTGCATTTGGAGCTCGTGTAGTAGGTGGAGAACTTGCAAAGATGATCGTTGATACATGGATCAATACAGAATTCGAAGGCGGCCGTCATCAGCGCAGAGTAGATCTGCTGATGGAGATCGAGGAGAGAAACTAAAAGATTTCAAGAAAGAGACTTCTGCGTTACATTTTATCAGAGCGCGGAAGTCTTTTAAAAAAGGGGAAGAAAAATGCAGGAATACGATTTATCACAATGGGTTTTATTCTTTTTTCTCTACAGTTTTCTGGGATGGATCTGGGAAAGCTGTTATGTTTCTGTCAGAAAGCACCGTTGGGTGAACCGTGGATTTATGCATGGTCCGATGCTTCCGCTCTATGGTTCCGGAGCAATGGTTGTTCTGATCATGACGATTCCGGTCAGAGATAACATTCTGCTTGTCTTTCTTATGGGAATGATCGGTGCGACAATCCTGGAGTATTTTACAGGAATTACGATGGAGCGTTTGTTCCACGTAAGATACTGGGATTATAGAAACCTGAAATTTAATGTCAGAGGATACATTTGTCCACTGGCAAGCTTGTGCTGGGGAGTATTCTCCATTCTTATGGTAAAGGTCGTACATATTCCATTTGAACATATAGTATTGTTGATTCCGGTTACAATAGCCGATATCCTTGCATTTGTTCTGACAATCGCAGCAGCAGTTGACTTCACACAGTCCTTCAACGAGGCTATGGATATGAAACGTATCCTTGTACAGCTTGAGGCCAGCAAAGAACAGATCCAGAAGATGCAGGAGCGCCTGAAAGATGCTTCTGAGGAAATGCAGGACAGACTGAAAGATGCATCAGAAGGTGTTCAGGAACGGCTGAAACGTGCATCTGAAGGGGTACAGGAGAGGCTTGAGGACAGCTATCTGTTGTATGAAGAGCGTAAAGAGATGAAAGCAGCGGAGAAGCAGACAAGAAAAGAATTGTATCTTGCGAAGATAGAAGAACAGCGTAGAGAACGAAAAGAACAGCTTACACAGCTTTCAGAGAAGGTTGAGGCACTGCTTCGTACTGTCCGACTGGAGAATGAAGCACAAGAGTCTGAATCGAAAGGAAACTGGAGAAAAGAACTTGCCCAGATGCGTTCCAATATATTAAGGGAGAGACAGAAATTAGGCTCACGTACAGACAGAAATTATGTAAATGCTATGAGACAGCTGAGAAGAAACCCTACAGCAGTATCAGACAAGTTCAAGAATGCGATGGAAGAATTAAAGAAAAATGCCGAGGTGAAATAAATGACAAAGAAACAGCGTGCGCTTGAAGTGATTGAAAGACTGAAGAAAGAGTATCCGGATGCAGGATGCACGCTTGATTATGATCAGGCATGGAAGCTGCTGGTCAGTGTAAGGCTGGCAGCACAGTGTACAGATGCAAGAGTAAATGTAGTCGTGGAAGGTCTTTATGAGAAATATCCAACAGTGGAAGCACTGGCAGAAGCTCCGGTGGAAGATATTGAAGCGATTGTACGTCCTTGTGGTCTTGGAAAGAGTAAGGCGAGAGATATCAGTGCCTGTATGAAGATGCTTCGGGATGAATATGGTGGAAAGGTTCCTGATGATTTTGATGCTTTGTTAAAACTTCCGGGAGTCGGAAGAAAGAGCGCGAATCTGATCATGGGAGATGTGTTTGGAAAGCCGGCAATTGTGACAGATACACATTGTATCCGCCTGACAAACCGAATCGGTCTGGTAGATGGAATCAAAGAGCCGAAGAAGGTGGAGATGGCATTGTGGAAGATTATCCCGCCAGAAGAAGGAAGTGACCTTTGCCACCGTCTTGTTTATCATGGAAGAGAGATATGTACTGCGAGAACGAAACCGTATTGCGACAGATGCTGTTTGGCAGATGTTTGTAAAAAGGTCGGAGTATAGTAAAAAGATCAGGGGATAACAGTCAAAATAAAAAGTCTGTGAAAAGAATCTTAAGAGTAGATAGATTCTTTCACAGACTTTCTTTCTATCAGTCTAAGCTAACTCAATAGCACCTGTTCCACCGGCACAAGCATAGTAAGCTTTTTTATCCTCAGGTTTTACATAGATCTTAAGGTCGGAGCTGTCCATACCTTCAGCTTTGCATTTATCAAGAATCTTCTCTGCAAGTACAGCAGCGTCATATTCGCCGTTCTGATACTGGATGAAAAGATCATATGCCGGAGCAGCATTTACTGGTGCAGTTGTTTCTGTTACAGTCACTTCCGGAACAGGTTCAGCTGCTGGTGCAGCTGTCTCTACTACAGGCTGAGCAGCTGGTGCTGTGGTAGTCGGATGTACCTCATTAAATCTTTTCTGTTTTTTCTTATCTGTTCTCTTGCTCATGGATGTTACCTCTTTTCTCTAATCTGAAAACCGAAGTCCGGGATGTCTGTCCTTGCTGGTTGAAATAATTTAGTAAAAAGGGGGACATCGGTCACTTTTCCTATTATATAACGAAGTGGAAAATAAGTCAAAAAAGTTGTATTTTTTATCAGATTCGTATATTATGATGTAAGTGTCAAAAGTATAAATTGCGTTTGTGCTTGCACAAATAAGCAATTTATACTTATTGACACGCCGAACACCGAAAACGGAATAAAATGGTGTGAATACGCCATTTTATGGGAGTTTGAGGTGTTCGAGGATTGCGGGAATTGCATAGCAATGGAGCAATCCGTAGGTATCATAATAAAAATAAGGTAAAAGTCGTCAGGGCAGAAAGGAAAGTTGATATGAATTTTTCACAGCTTGGAAAGATACAGGAATTAAAAGGACATATGGATACATTTCGCAGAAATCATCCGAAGTTTCCAATGTTCTTAGGAGCAGTAGCTCAGAATGCAGTTGAGGAAGGCACAATTATCGAGATCAATGTGACAGCACCGAACGGAGCTCATTACGAGACAAATCTGAAGCTTCGTGCAGAAGATCTGGAATTTATCCGTGCACTGCAGGAGATGGGAAAATAAAAAATATAAGAAAATTTAAAAAAGTACTTGCATATTTAAAAAGAGTATGATAAGATACTACTCGTGTCAGAGATAAGACACGAAATGCGGGTGTAGTTCAATGGTAGAACACCAGCCTTCCAAGCTGGATACGTGGGTTCGATTCCCATCACCCGCTTTTTTGTTGCCCTGATTTTGGAGGGCAGAATCAAAGTTGTACAGAAATAGCGCGAAGCATTTTCCATAGATTCGGTTTTGATAAACCGGATAAGGAAAGTGCTTTTTTTCAATTATTTTTGTACTATTTTTTCGTCCTGTTAACGTTGTTTCTTATATGGAGTTGTGCTATACTTTAAGAAATATTTTTGGGGTTACACTGAGCAGTAACACATTTTGGGGAAATTACAGAGGAAGAGGTAGAAAGATGAATTTTTTGGAAGAAAGAATTGTAAAAGACGGTATTGTAAAAGAGGGCAATGTTCTCAAGGTTGACAGTTTCCTGAATCATCAGATGGACATTAAACTTTTGAATCAGATGGGTGCAGAATTCAAGAAGAGATTTGCTGACAAGAACATCAATAAGATTCTTACTATAGAAGCTTCCGGTATAGGAATCGCCTGTATCGTAGCAGAACACTTTGATGTACCGGTCGTATTTGCAAAGAAGTCTCAGAGCATCAATTTAGACGGCGAGATGTATGTGGCAGAGGTTGAATCTTTCACACATAAGTGTAAGAATAATGTGATCGTTTCACAGAAGTTTCTTTCAGAGGATGATCATGTACTTATTATTGATGATTTTCTTGCGAACGGATGTGCACTGCAGGGACTGATTCAGATCGTTCAGTCTTCAGGAGCTACAGTGGAAGGTATCGGAATTGCAATTGAGAAAGGATTCCAGTCAGGCGGAAGAATCATCCGTAATCTTGGATTCCAGCTGGAGTCACTGGCAATTGTGGACGGAATGGACGCTTCTACGGGTCAGATTTTCTTCAGAGAGCAGAATGCAGAGAACTAAAAGACCAATATTTTTAAAAAAGCTATAGTAAGCTTAAGAAAATCTTTTGAAACATATAAAAGCCTCCTTTAGATTTACAGAGTATTCTGTAGATATATAAAGGAGGTCATTTTTTTAGGAGGAAACAAAATGGAGATCAATCACGTATTAATTGTAGAGGATGATAAAGAGATTAGAGAAGGTGTACAGATTTATCTGCAGAGTCAGGGATATAAGGTGTTTCAGGCAGCAGACGGCATCAAAGGATTAGAAGTCCTTGAGAAGGAAGAAATTCATCTGGCAATCATTGACATCATGATGCCACGTATGGATGGGATTCGTATGACGATGAAGTTGCGCGAGAAATACGATTTTCCTGTAATCATGTTGTCAGCAAAATCAGAGGAAGTTGATAAGATCACAGGGCTCAACATCGGAGCGGATGATTATGTGACAAAGCCGTTTACACCGATGGAACTGATGGCCCGTGTGAATTCTCAGCTGAGACGTTACCGGAGATTCCTGGAGAAGCTCGTACCACAGGAGAATGTACATGTGATCGGAGGACTTGAGATCAATGAGGATACGGTAGAAGTCACAATGGATGGCAATCCGGTGAAATTAACTCCGAGCGAGTACAAGATTCTGCTTCTTTTGGCAAAGAATCCGGGAAGAGTCTTTTCATCCGAAGAGATTTACGAAAGAGTATGGCAGGAAAAGGCAATTAATACAGATACGATCATGGTACACGTAAGAAATATTCGGGAGAAGATTGAAATCGATCCGAAGAAACCAAAATATTTAAAGGTGGTGTGGGGAGTTGGATACAAACTTGAAAAGCAACCGTAAGATAAGAACAATTATAACGATAGTAATTCTTAGCTTATTCGCAGCAGGTGTTGTGGAAAGTTATTATGTGGTAAGAAAAGATATCGCATCAACATTTACAGTAGAAGATGATGTTGAAGAGTGTATTGAGCGAATGGACTATTCCCTTGCGACAGGAAATCGCCTTCTCTATAGCGAGGTCACAGATGCGATGGATGCATCGGAACAGATGGAATTAATGTCAGACAGTGCATTCTCTCTTTTTAAAAAATATATGGATTATCAGATCTTTGACAAAGAAGGGAATCCCTTGCTTGAAGGAAATGACGACCAGACAAACGAGGCTTTGAAGTCAGATAATTCTTATGTTCTCAAAATCGAATATAAGTATGGCACATCCGGAACAATGTCAAATGTAACAGTTAGCGGTACGAAACTGTCACCGGAAGAAGCGTACGATGTGGAGAAAGATCTGTCTTATTATTGTATGGATGCAGATCTTGAGGATCAGATTGACGATGAAGAGCAGACAAACGGAATCAGTATCGTTTATGGGATGACAGATGCAAATTATGATGAATTCATTTCTGCAAATCAGGAGGAAGACGAGTATGTGGATTATAATTATTCCATGTTCTGGAGTTCCGCTGCACTCTTCTTTTTAGGAGCTCTGCTTGCAGCATTACTTCTTCCATGTATTCCAAAAGTTGGAAGATACGAAGGAAAATTATTCCGTATGCCATTCGAACTTGCAGTAATTCTGGGGATTTCTGCATTGGGTATAGGCTATGAGGCATTTGCGGATTTAGTATACTGGTCATTTGAGAACTATCATCCGTCAGGAAATATTATGTGGAATACAATCAGTATGCTGGGAATCAACTGGTGTATCTGGTTCTGCCTACTGGGAGTTTTCTTCTGTGTGGCAGAGAGTCTTCGACTTATATTTACAGAGGGAAGAAATTATTGGGAAGAACACACAATAGTAGGAATGCTGATCCGTTGGGGAAAGGAAAATCGCGGAGAAGTACATGAAAAGAGACATTTATTGAAGAAAGCATGGAAAGATATGAAAGCATTTTTGTATCATCAATACGAAGCAATTCTTCAGATGGACCTGCGGGATAAAGGAAATAAAGGAATCCTCAGAATCGTGATCCTGAACTTTCTTCTGCTCTTAGTAGTGAAATTATTTTCTTACAGCATAGGACTGATACCATTAATTGTTTATTCTATCATTTTATTCTTTGTAATGAAGAAAGTGCTAAATGGAATCAAGAAGAAATATCAGCTTCTGCTTAAATCAACAAATCAGCTTGCAGAAGGACAGCTAGATCTTCCAATCGAAGGCGATGTCGGAATCTTCCGTCCGATTCAGGATGAATTAAAGAAGATTCAGAGCGGATTCAAGAAGGCGGTGGATGAAGAAGTGAAAAATGAGCGTATGAAGACAGAGCTTGTGACAAATGTCTCTCATGATCTCCGTACTCCGCTGACCGCGATCATCACTTACATTGACCTTTTAAAGAATGAAAAAGACGAAGAAAAGAGAAAAGAATATACAGAAGTACTTGAGAGAAAATCTCTTCGTCTGAAAGCCCTGATCGAGGATCTCTTTGAGATGAGTAAGGCAGCAAGTAAGACTATCCAGATGAATTACATGAAAGTGGATCTCGTAGGATTGATCCGTCAGGCGGAGCTTGAGAATGAGGAAAAGATTAGAGAAGCACATCTGGAATTCCGTTGGAAACTTCCGGAGGACAAAGTAGTTCTCTGGTTGGATAGTGAAAAAACATATCGAATTTTTGAGAACTTGATTGTTAATATTACAAAATACGCAATGCCGCATACGAGAGTTTATATAGAAATGAATGAGCGGCCGGATGACGTGCAGATTTTTATGAAAAATGTTTCCGCAGGGGAATTGAATTTCAATACAGAGGAGATCACGGACCGTTTTGTAAGAGGAGATTCTTCAAGAAATACCGAAGGATCTGGACTTGGCCTGGCAATTGCCAAGAGCTTTGCACAGCTGCAGCATGGAAACTTGAATATTACAACAGAAGCAGACCTGTTCAAGGCGGAGATTATACTTCCTAAATTAGAAATGAGCGAGAAAAAAGAAGATTAGGGACTGGAAAATAAAGGATGAAAAAAGGACAGGATACTTTCGAATGAAATGTTAGATAAAATGAAAGTGTCTTGTCCTTTTCACTGCGTAAACAGTAATGTTTTGCATATCAGATAGTGCTAATTATTTACTTTCTCAAGATTGCGCAGATGCAGATATACGGTATTCTTACTGATTCCCAGCGCTTCGGCAATCGTGACGACGGCATCCTTTAGATTAAAGATTCCCTGCTGGTAAAGTCGGAAAATGATTTCTTTATTCTTATTTGTGCTCGATATTGCTGAATCCATCAACACTTCTTGACGAACGGTTTGAATGGTCTGCTCAAGAAGATCAGAACTGCTCTGGGAAAATGTCTCATGAATCTGACCGGAGAGTGTGAGACCGTCAGAATCAGATGGAATCGGAACAGCAAAGTTGCAGAAGAAATCTGCCATTGTTGTATTCATATAAAAGTTGATACAGAGCAGTCCGATAATTCTGTCCTTCTCTCCTTTGACAGGAATTGTAGTTGACTTCAGCGGTTCTCCTTTTACATTTGTGGAAAAATAAATAACACCATGGTCATTTTCTTCATTTCGACGGATCTGCTCGAGCATCTTCAACGCAAGGTCGGTAATCGGTGCACCTTCGGTACGTCCTGTGTGATATCCGTTGATGACCTTGATTGCAGAGTGTTCATAATCTTCCAGACTGTGAAGGACAATCTCGTATCCATTTCCAAGATAATTGGAAAGTCCATCGAGTGTCTGACAGTATGAGTGCAGAATCTTTTTGTCAAGTGAAGTTAATTTTAAATTTCCGGTTGGCATAATCATGCGTCCTTTCTGTCTGTGTGAAAGATATCCAGTTTTGTTCGGTCAAAACAGACAAATAGTATATTGATGGTTTTATTTTATCATGGATATGCTGGTTTGTGTGAAAAAGAAGTCAATGAAAAATAGTTAAGTGAATGAAATTTTATTGACTAAACGATTTTAACGTTATATAATTTCATTAAGAACTTATAATTTCAATAAATCAGGAGGTAGAATTCAATGAAAACAATTTCAACACCAAAGGCACCAGCTGCAATCGGACCATATTCTCAGGCAAAGGTAGTTAACGGAATGTTATACGCTTCAGGCCAGATCCCGATCAACCCGGCTACAGGTGATGTAGATGCCACAACAATCGAAGGACAGACAGAGCAGGTTATCGCTAACATCGCTGCTGTTCTCGAAGAAGCTGGATCAAGCTTTGACAATGTCGTAAAGACAACATGCTTCCTTGCAGATATCGCTGATTTCGGAGCATTCAACGGAGTATACGAGAAATACTTCACAAGCAAACCAGCTCGTTCATGCGTAGCAGTTAAGGATCTTCCGAAGGCTGTTCTCGTTGAGATCGAGATCTTAGCTGTTGTAGAGTAATTCTTATAGCTAGTAGAGAAAATGAAAAAATGACACTGTGCTGTGAGGCGAGGTGTGAATAGAAAAGGAGTCCATGGAAATGCGATATGTCGCATACCATGGACTCTTTTTGTTACTGTTCACACAATGTGCGACCAGCAACGCATCTCGCCATTTTAAATCGCCTTTGGCGATGGGGCGAGATACATTCAAGCCAAAACATGCATCCTCCGTGTCAATCAGCGAAGTGATTGACACGGGAGTGAACAGTAACCTCTTTTTTACTTATTCAAGGAATCTCCCCGGTCTACAACAACATGATATCCGACAGACTCCATTCTTTGGGCCAGGCAGTTCTTGCACTGTGCCGATTCATCACCGGTGCAGATCTTGTTATCATAAAGCAGATAATCTTTGCGAACATCTGTTGGAGAAAGGTTTGGCATAACGACATTAGCTCCTGCGAGAATTCCCTGTTCCCTTCCGGTGGGAGAAATCGTACCGAGGGCGGTTGTTGCCGGGAGAAGTACTTTCGGTAGCATAAGACGGATCAGCCCAAGCAGATAAAGTGTCAATTCCAACGTTCCGGCAGGTTCCTCAGCAAACTGTGTATCGTGGTGAGGGATAAAAGGACCAATCCCAACCATATGCGGATTCAATTCTTTTAAGAAAAGCATATCATCAGCAAGATTCTCAGTTGTCTGGAAAGGTGCACCTACCATGAATCCGGTTCCAATCTGATAGCCGATAGACTTTAAATCCCATAAGCAGTTCTGCCGGTGAAGTGCACTTAAGGAAGCAGGATGAAGCATGCGGTAATGTGCTTCATCATAAGTTTCATGACGAAGTAAATAGCGGTCAGCACCGGCATCAAATAAAGTCTGGTATGCATCATGTTCCATCTCTCCAACAGAAAGCGTGATCGCACAGTCCGGCCAGTTCTTATGGATGTCAGAGACAATATCAGCCAGACGCGGAACCGTGAACCAGCCATCCTCTCCACCTTGAAGAACGAAGGTGCGGAAACCAAGTTCATAACCGGTTCTGCAACAGTTAAGAATCTCTTCTTTGGTAAGACGGTAGCGATGTGCATTCAGATTACTTTTGCGGATACCGCAGTAATAACAATCATTACGACAATAGTTAGTGAATTCAATTAGTCCGCGGACATAAACATTATGTCCATAGTGAGTGATTCGTACTTCGCGCGCATTTTCAAATAAATAGTCGGCAAGTTCAGGGGTTCTTCCGTCAATTAGCCGAATCCATTCATTTTTAGAGAGAGTCTGTGTATCTCGTAATTTATTTATCAATTCTTTCAGATCAGAAGTCTGTGATGTTTCATAATTACTCATTCGTTCTCGAAGCCCTCCTTCAGAAAAGTTATTCCCATTATAACACGGGAAGCAGGAACTGTTTACCGAAAAGAACTGTACAAGGTAAAAAAATATGTTAGAATAACGGTAGTGTACAACATAAATTGCTTCAAGGGAGTGATCAGATATGGCAGAAGTTAGAAAGCACATTGTTTTTCACGGTCGTGTACAGGGTGTTGGATTCCGCTATACAGCGAAATATCTGGCGAATTCACTAAATCTGGTTGGCTGGGTTCAGAACGAATGGGATGGAACCGTTACAATGGAAGTTCAGGGACGCGAATGGCTGATCAATGAACTGCTAAAAGGGCTGAACAGAAATCAGTTTATTACAATCGACTGGATGGACACAGAAGAAATTCCATTAGAGGATGAGAAAAAATTCTGGGTGAGAGACGGATACATGTAGATAAAAGGTTACTGGACACGGTTCTTAGAACAGTAATGGTAAAAGAAAAGGAGACTTAAGATCATGAAATTAGGATTTATCGGAACAGGAAATATGGCAGGAGCAATCATGGGCGGAATCATTAAAAAGGGAATTATTGCCCCGGAAGAGATCATCGGTTCAGATATTATGGAAGCAGGACGTGAACGTGCGAAAAAAGAGCATGGAATTCATGTGACAGCAGATAATATAGAAGTAACACAGAAAGCAGAAGTATTAGTTCTCTCTGTAAAACCACAATTCTACGCACAGACAATTGCTGAGATCAAAGATACAGTAAGAGAAGACCAGCTGATTATTACAATCGCACCGGGCAAGACTCTCGCATGGCTCGAAGAGCAGTTTGGAAAGAAAGTTAAGATTGTAAGAACAATGCCGAATACACCAGCATTAGTTGGAGAGGGAATGACAGCGGCATGCCCGAATGATGCAGTGACAGAAGAAGAAAAGAACTATGCACTGGAGCTTCTTAGTTCTTTTGGTAAAGTAGAAATCGTGCCGGAGCATTTGATCGATGCAGTTGTTGCAGTCAGCGGAAGTTCACCGGCATATATCTTTATGATTATCGAGGCAATGGCAGACGGAGCGGTAGCTGAGGGAATGCCTAGATCACAGGCGTATCAGTTCGCAGCACAGGCAGTACTTGGAAGTGCAAAGATGGTACTCGAGACAGGAAAGCATCCGGGAGAACTGAAAGATATGGTATGTTCACCGGCAGGAACAACGATTGAGGCAGTACGTGTACTTGAGAAATTTGGACTTAGAAGCGCAGTGATCGAGGCAGAGAAAGTCTGCGCAGATATGTCCAGAAATATGTAAGAAGTGATTGAAACATATTACAGTTTAGCGTAAATGAAAAAATGAATTACAGCAATCAGAAAATGTAGAAACAGTTTGTTGGGAAAGGAGAAATATGGGAATTTATGATATTGGAATCATCGGTGGCGGAACTGCAGGGATGACTGCGGCTATCTATGGCCAGCGTGCAGGAAAGCAGACCGTACTCTTCGAGGGAACAACCTTCGGTGGTCAGATCACATCTTCTCCGAATGTAGAAAATTATCCGGGAATTGCAAGTGTGAGCGGCAGTGAATTCTCTATGAATCTGATGGATCAGGCAGTAAAGCTGGGAACACAGACCATAATGGAGCAGGTGACAGGTATCCGTGAAGAAGCGGATTATAAAGTGATTGTAACAACGGAAAAAGAATATGAATGCAAAAGCATTATTCTTGCCACTGGTGTGACACACCGCCATCTTGGAGTTCCGGGAGAGGAACGTCTGACAGGTGCAGGAGTTTCATACTGTGCGACTTGTGATGGAATGTTTTTCCGGGGAAGAGAAGTTGCAGTTGTCGGAGGTGGAAGTACAGCACTCCAGGATGCAGAATTTCTGTCAAATTACTGTAGTAAAGTTTATCTGATTCACAGAAGAGACGAATTCCGGGGAGAAGATCAGATTGTAAAACGTTTGCAAGAGAAAGAAAATGTAGAGTTTATCTTAAATACAACTGTTCAGGAAATCCGTGGAGAGCAGATGGTGGAAAGTCTGCGGGTTTTGAATAAAGTAACAGGAGAAGAATCAGAACTTGCTGTTTCCGGAATTTTTGTAGCTGTCGGACAGATTGCACAGAATGAAAAATTTGCTGATGTTGTTCAGTTAGATGAGGGTGGATTTATTGTTGCCGGAGAAGATTGCAAGACGTCAGAAACGGGAATCTATGCAGCAGGAGACTGCCGGACAAAAGAAGTACGTCAGCTTACAACAGCGGCAGCGGACGGTGCAGTAGCTGCACTTGCCGCATGTAAATATATAGCGGATATTGCTGAAAAATAAGATTATGATGCCTTGTCGGGTATGTGATTGCAATCCGTAATCTATAATCAGACAGAAAAAAACAAGTACCGCAATTAGTAGCTGCTGATTGTGGTACTTGTCTGAGTTAGAAACAAACATTCAATATTAATCTACGAACATCTTCATTCCCATCCATTGTTTCATATGTTCAATCATCTTTTCATCAGGTTCAATATAAACACAAGTCATTTTCTGATTGATCGGAATCATGATTGCGAAAACCTTTGCATTTGCATTTCCGGATGAAAAGTCGCAAGTTGTTTCCGGATGATAAGAATCCAGTCGGTGAGATCCTTTTGGTGCAATAATCTCGGCATTCTGAATATCCAGATTCATTTTGGATTTTCTTTTCTCTTTGCTGTAAATTGCATCAATCTCCAGATCGTGGTTCAGAAGGGAATATTCATACTCCACATTTAAGAGTGGAAATGCAAAATAATAGGCAAGTAAAGCTATGATAGCAGCAAGAGCAAAAGCAAAGAATCCAAGAAACGGCATTCCTCCGATTGCGATTGCAACGATCACAACAATAATAAGAATACGGATAACAAAATCCATTGGTTTTGATTTTCTGGCTACAATATGTTCACATAATGCGTCATTCATAAGTTATAAGTCCTTTCTTATATATTATATATTATATATTATAGTAACTGTTCAGAGTCAACCTCCAAAATGCTACGCATTTCGTCGGTGTGGCGTATCCGCCAAATAAAATTTCAAAAACAGTCTTAAAAATGCAAGCATTTTACACCTGTTTTATGAAATTTTGCTTGGCTCTGAACAGTTACACATTATATATCAATTACACCTCAGTGCAATTTTTTTCTTTTTCAGCATGAAGATAGTTCATGACCATTGTTGCAATCTTAAATGTCATTGCATCTTCGAATTGCCTTAAGTCAAGTCCGGTACGCTTTTCAATCTGTTCCAGACGATAGATCAGCGTGTTGCGGTGCATATGGAGCTGGCGTGAAGTCTCAGCAATGTTCAGATTATTCTGAAGGAAACGGTTGATCGTCAGGAGTGTCTCATCGTCCAGCTTGTCCGGAATCTTGTCTAAGAAAACTTCCTGGAGAAAGCTTTCGCACAGAGAAACAGGAAGCTGATAAATCAGGCGGCCAATCCCCAGTTCATTGTATGGAAAGACAGTCTGCTCCGGATAGAAAAGTTTTCCGACTTTCAGTGCAAGACTTGCTTCACGAAAAGCCCCGGATAATTCCAAAAGAGAAGGAATCATCTGACTAAAAGAAACCTGAACATGTGCAAGAGCTTCCGCATTCAGCGTGTCAACAATCGCATGAGCCAGATGTCTTACATGTTCATCAGCTGAATCTTTGGAATCCTTTGTCTCATGAAATGGATATAATACAGCCAGTCGCTCTTTTGAAACAGGAACAATATAAGCTTTTGTTTGAGAAGGAAACAGATTTTTAAGGATCTCTCCAATAATCTCATCAGGTTCCTTTATTTCAATCAAAAAGAGAATTCGATTTTCTTCCGGTGCAATGTGGAGCCGTGCGGCACGCTGCTGTACATCATAGGAAGGAACACCGCCGGTCATCAGTCCCATAAGAAAATCATTTTTATTATATTTTTCCCGGTAGGCAAGGCAGAGACAGCGAATCTGTTCCAGGGCCATCTGCTCCTGTTCAGAATCTTCGGCAGTCACTGCAAGTGTGATTCCGGTCAAACGTTTTAATTCATTGAGTCCTTTTTCAAGTTCGGATGTATTAGCCATAGTAATCTCCGTAAATAAAATAATAATAGATGGAAGAAAGGCTGCACCTTCCGAGAAAAGTACAGCCCCCTCCGTGTTTAGTTTAATTGTAAAGGATTAGTTTGTAATAGTCAACTCTGTGTCTTTGTCAAAGAGATGAATTTTTTCCATATCAAGTGCAAATACAGCATGATCTCCAGTTCTGAGTGTTGTACGTGGGTTAACACGTGCTGTCATCTGAGTTCCCTCAACATCGAAGTACAGGAATACTTCTGCTCCAAGCAGCTCGTAAACTTTGATTGTAGACTCAATTACGCTGTCAGGAGAGTTGCTGATGAACGCCTGTGAATCATGTACATCTTCCGGACGAATACCAAGAACAACTGTCTTTCCATCATATCCGCCATCGATCAGTGCCTGCTTCTTAGAAGCCGGTACCTTAAGAACATGTTTTCCAACTGTAAGAGTAACATCATTTCCCTTAATTGTACATTTTGCATCCATGAAGTTCATCTGAGGTGATCCGATGAATCCTGCTACGAACAGGTTGCATGGTGTATTGTAAAGTGCCTGTGGTGTATCTACCTGCTGGACAACTCCGTCTTTCATAACAACGATTCTTGTTCCAAGTGTCATAGCTTCTGTCTGGTCATGTGTTACGTAGATGATTGTAGCACCCAGATTCTCATGAAGTTTGGAAATCTCGATACGCATCTGAACTCTCAGTTTAGCATCCAGGTTGGAAAGTGGCTCATCCATAAGGAATACCTTAGGATTACGAACGATAGCACGTCCCATAGCAACACGCTGTCTCTGTCCACCGGAAAGGGCCTTCGGTTTACGGTCGAGCAGTTTCTCAAGATCAAGGATCTTGGCAGCCTCACGAACCTTCTTATCAATCTCATCTTTCGGAACTTTACGAAGTTTCAGTCCGAAAGCCATGTTATCATATACTGTCATATGTGGATACAGAGCGTAGTTCTGGAATACCATTGCGATATCACGATCCTTTGGCTCTACATCGTTCATTACTTTTCCGTCGATCTTAAATGTACCGCCGGAGATATCCTCCAGACCAGCGATCATACGAAGTGTTGTAGATTTACCACATCCTGATGGTCCTACGAAGATGATGAACTCCTTGTCAGCGATTTCAAGATTGAAATCTTTTACTGCGTGAAATCCGTTAGGATAAATTTTCTGAATTCCCTGAAGAGATAAACTTGCCATTATAAGTGCCTCCTTAAATGATTACTTTTACTTGTTTGACTAAATTTGGTTTTGTTTTTTAATTGGTAGTTGAATTTGGTTTGTTTAACTTATGTACTTAGTATAGCGTTAGGCACGAAAATCAACAATGTCACGAGTGACTAAAAAAAGGAGGGGAAAGTGTACATTTCAACCATATGAGGAAGAATGATGGTTGAAGTTATGAAATAAATCCGCTACAATAAGACTATTCACAGTGTATAGAAAACTGCGAACGATTATTATAGAAGAAAAGAGGAATTAAACATGGCAAATCCAGTAGTTACATTTGAAATGGAAAATGGCGATATCATGAAAGCAGAACTGTATCCGGAAGTAGCACCGAATACAGTGAACAACTTTGTGTCACTTGTAAAGAAAGGCTTCTATGACGGAGTAATCTTCCACCGCGTGATCAGCGGATTCATGATTCAGGGCGGAGATCCGAACGGAACAGGAATGGGTGGCCCGGGATACTCAATCAAAGGTGAGTTCGCGCAGAACGGTGTAGAGAACAATCTTGTACATGATGCAGGAGTTCTTTCTATGGCACGTGCAATGCATCCGGATTCAGCAGGAAGCCAGTTCTTTATCATGCACAAGAAAGCACCACACCTTGACGGAGCTTATGCTGCATTTGGTAAGATTACAGAAGGAATGGATGTAGTGAATAAGATTGCTGAGACAGCAACAGACTACAGCGACCGCCCGCTTGAGAAACAGGTAATGAAGAAAGTTACTGTTGAGACATTTGGAGAGGATTATCCGGAGCCGGAAACAGTATAATTCATAAAAACTTTATACTTTTAACGAAATTATTAGCACTCTTTTGAAAGGAGTGCTAATTTTCTATTGACTTTTAAATTTTGCTGTACTAGAATGTCCATTAGGCAGGCAAATATACTATCGATATCAGCGAAAAAGCTGATTGACAGCCGATATTAAAAGAAACGTAACTGAGCAGTTACGGATAGATTATAAATAAAAAGGAGTGCAGTAAAATGGCAGTTAAAAAAGGTACTTTATCAATTGACAGCGAAAACATTTTTCCTATTATCAAGAAATGGGTTTATTCCGATCATGATATCTTTGTACGTGAACTCGTATCCAACGGATGTGATGCAATCACTAAGCTGAAAAAGCTGGACATGATGGGAGAATATGAACTCCCGGAAGATTATAAACCGAAGATTGAAGTAATTGTCAATCCAGAAGAGAAAACAATGAAGTTTATCGATAACGGACTTGGTATGACAGCTGAGGAAGTTGAGGAGTATATTACTCAGATCGCATTTTCCGGTGCAACACAGTTCCTTGAGAAATATAAAGACAAGACAACAGACGATGAGATGATTGGACACTTCGGACTTGGATTCTATTCTGCATTCATGGTAGCAGACGAAGTTCAGATTGATACTCTTTCTTATAAAGAAGGCGCAAAGCCGGTACACTGGGCAAGTCAGGGCGGTACAGAGTATGAGATGCAGGAAGGAAATAAGACAACAGTTGGAAGTGAGATCACACTGTTCCTGAATGAGGATAGTCTTGAATTTGCAAACGAGTACCGTGCAAGAGAAGTGCTTGAGAGATATTGTTCTTTCATGCCGGTAGAGATCTTCCTCTCCAAGGCAAATGCAGAGCCTGAGTATGACACAATCGACGAGGATGATGTTCTTGACACAGATACTGTTGTAGAGCATATCACAGAGGAACCAAAGGAAGGCGAAGAAGGAGAGCCGAAGAAGAAAGCGAAGATCGTAAGACGTCCGGTATCTATCAGTGATACACACCCGCTTTGGACAAAGAATCCAAGTGAGTGTACAAAGGAAGACTATATTGACTTTTACCGCAAGGTGTTCATGGATTACAAAGAGCCACTGTTCTGGATCCACCTGAACATGGATTATCCGTTTAACTTAAAGGGAATCCTTTACTTCCCGAAGATCAATACAGAGTATGATTCCATCGAAGGAAAGATTAAACTTTACAATAACCAGGTATTTATCGCAGATAATATTAAAGAAGTAATCCCAGAGTTCCTTATGGTACTTAAGGGAGTGATCGATTGTCCGGATCTGCCGTTGAACGTATCACGTAGTGCACTGCAGAACGACGGATTTGTAAATAAAGTTGCTGATTACATTTCCAAGAAGGTTGCTGACAAGTTGAACGGAATGTTCAAGACAGACCGTGAGAACTATGAGAAATATTGGGATGACATCAGTCCATTCATCAAGTTCGGCTGCCTGAAGGATGAGAAATTCGGTGAGAAGATGAAGAATTCTATGCTTTACAAGAATCTTGATCATAAATACATGACTCTCGAAGATATCATCAAAGAAGCCAAAGGCGAAGAAGCTGATGCAGCCAAGACAGAGGAAGCTAAGGCAGAAGAAACAAAAACAGACGCAGAAGAGTCTAAGGACGCAGATGCGAAGGAAGAAGAGAAGACAAGAATCTTCTATGTAACAGATGAAGTGCAGCAGAGCCAGTACATCAACATGTTCAAGGCCCAGGGACAGGATGCGATCATTCTGACACATAACATTGATTCTGCATTTATCACATACCTTGAGCAGAAACATCAGGAAGTTCAGTTCTTGAGAATTGATGCAGATGTACATGATTCTCTGAAGGATGAAGTTGCAGAAGATGAGAAGGAAGAATTCCAGAAGACAACAGACAGCCTTGTTGAAATCTTCCGCAAAGAGCTTGGCAATGAGAAGCTTGATGTTAAAGTTGAAAAGCTCAAAGATGAGAATGTAGCATCTATGGCAGTTCTTTCTGAGGAAAACAGAAGAATGCAGGAGATGATGAAGATGTATGGTATGGGCGGCATGGATGCATCCATGTTCGGAAGCCAGGCAACACTGGTACTCAATGCTAACCATCCACTTGTTCAGTTCCTTGTAACGAACAAAGACAGCGAGAACGTGTCAATCATCTGCAAACAGCTGTATGACCTTGCAATGCTTGCTCATAAGCCATTAAGTCCGGAAGAGATGACAGCATTCGTTAAGAGAAGCAATGATATTATGATGCTTCTGACAAAATAATAAAGTAAAATGATGAGAAACACGTTCCATGAGTTTCTCATCATTTATGGTGATAATAGCAGCCGCTTCACGATTATTTGACCGTGAGGCGGCTGTTATTATGTGCGCCTTGCGGTACACATTGCTAATGGATTTTTAAATTTACATCAACTCAAATTCAATCTCTTTTTTTAAAAAGAACTTCTTTACCATCTCATCCCATTCGCGTTCCAGGGTCTTATCCATCATAAAACTCTTGAAGGAAGTTCCTGTCACGCAGGTGAGATGTGTTCCATCGTAACGTATATTCAAATATAGTCCCTGCACGTCAGCAGGATTAAGTCCCAGTTCTTTCTGTTCAATCAGACGGGAAATATTCTTTGAATTCAGGCTGAAGATAAAATGAAAACCGAGCGGTGTTTTCTTTCCCTTAATTAAGGAAAAACAAAATTCACGCAGATTTTTCCAAAGAGAATATTCCGGAATCTCTTCTTCAGAATCAAAGAAATCTTTCTGCATATACCCGTCAATCCGAAAGGTATTAAACGTAATAATCTCTCCTTCAATAAAAGAGAAATTGTCAAATGTCTCTTTTAACAGAAGGTGAGACATGAAGCTTTTTACATTTGTTAAAGTCAGTGAAATCATATAAATCAGATACCTCCGCAGTATTAACAATTACTAGAACTTATAGATTGTAACAGTCTATTCATTATTGTACTAGAAGACAGAATAAGATACAAGTGTAGAATTAAACGCACAAGATGCATTTTCATTGACTTTTAAGTCTAAAAAAAGTATGATTATATCGGTATGCAAATTGATAAATATAATAAAAAACAAGCTTTTTGCAGGTACACTTTTAGATAAAAATCAGAAAGAATAGAATGTTATGAAGAAAAAAAACGATAGAAAAAGACAACGCAGTATCCGAGTGGGGATTGCAGGTGTTGCGATTGTAACAGCAGTACTTTTGACAGTACAGGGTGTCAGTCATTTGACGAAGAAACCAGTAGACACAAGTAAGGGGATTGAATATATTAAGAGCAAAGAATCTGCAGATGCGAAGACGATAGAACAGAAGATCAAACAGGCAGAGAGACAGGATTTTATCGTGGATGGAAAAGATACGAGAAGTCTGAAAGAACGGTTTTCCGGAGTGGTTGTGATGGGAGATTCTATCACGGAGGCATTTGAGGAGTATGATGTATTAAATTCTTCCAGTGTAGTGGCAAAAGTCGGAATTAACTTTAATGAAGTAGATGAACAGATTGAGCAGGCAAGGCAGCTTGATCCGCAAGTAATTTTCCTTAATTATGGAAATAATGATATAGAAGCAGATCAGGATACATTTATTAAAGAATACTCGTCTATAATCAAAAAGATACAGAAATCGATACCGGATGCACATATTTTTGTGAATGCGATGTTTCCAGTGCAGGATAAAGCACTTCAGAAAGAACCGGCATTTGCTAATATTGCGGAATACAATAAAGCAATTGAAGCTTTGTGCGAAAAGCTGCAAGTAGGGTATCTTGACAGCTCCGATCTGGTGAAAGACGAGTATTACGAGCCGGATGGAATCCATTTTAAGGCGGAGTTCTATCCAATCTGGGCTGAGAAAATGTCGGAGGTAGCTACATTATGACAGATAAAAGACAGAAAATAATTGCCGGGATGAAGTATGTCATACTTGTGTTTATTATTTTGTATTTGATTATGCTGATGGTTTATGCAAGTGGAAGCAAGCGAGCTTTTTCAGAAGTAGAGAAGGCAGTTAGCAGTGTGTTGAATAGTGATGAATTGACAAAGATGGATGAACGGATGTTGAAAAAGAATTTCGGATTGAACAGCGCAGACTATCAGGGCGTGATGTACTATGCTTCTCCATCGAGTGTATCAGCAGCGGAAGTACTTATGATACAGGTAAAAAATGAATCACAGACAGATGCTGTAACAGATGCGATCGAAAAGAGAAAAGCACAGCGGATGGAGGATTTCGCGGGGTATCTTCCAGAAGAGGTGAAGCTGTTAGAAGATGCACAGCTTAGTGTCAGAGGAAAATACATTTTTTATGCGGTATCATCAGATGCTTCTAAGTACAGAAACACTTTTGATAAAAGTTTATAGGGGGAAAGGAATACAAGATGTTATTCAGTAGTATTACATTTTTGTTTTTATTTTTGCCAATTATGTTGGCGGTATATTATATTGCACCATTCCGGTTAAAGAATGGACTGCTTTTGATTGGAAGCTTGTTTTTCTATGCATGGGGAGAACCGGTTTATATTATATTAATGGTGTTGAGTATTCTGCTGAATTATTTTTGCGGAATGGATATCGAAAACAACAGTGAGAATGAGGCGAAAGCGAAGAGAAGTCTGATTTTTGCAGTTGTGGTAAATATTCTTTTACTGGTATTTTTTAAGTATTTTGGATTTTTTGTGGAAAGCATCAATGGTTTGTTCCAGGTTCATATTCCATATCGAGAACTTGCATTGCCGATAGGAATTTCATTTTACACATTTCAGGAACTTTCCTATATTATTGATGTTTACAGAGGAAAGGTAAAAGCACAGCATAGTCTTGTGGATTTTGCATTGTATGTATCTTTGTTTCCACAGTTGATCGCAGGACCAATCGTTTGTTATGAAGAAATCGAAGAACAGCTTTCATCCAGAAAAATATCTGCAAGGAAACTTGGAAACGGAGCAATGCTCTTTATTGTAGGGCTTGCAAAAAAAGTCATCCTTGCCAATACGATGGGAGAGATTTTTGAACAGATTACTTCCACAGCGACAAGTAATCTTACTGTTTTGATGGCATGGCTCGGATGTATTACCTATGCATTCCAGATTTATTTTGATTTCAGTGGTTACTCTGATATGGCAATCGGACTTGGAAGAATGTTTGGATTTGAATTCAGGAAGAATTTTGATATTCCGTATGTGTCAAAAAGTGTTACAGAATTCTGGAGAAGATGGCATATTTCTCTGAGCTCCTGGTTCCGCGAGTATGTGTACATTCCACTTGGAGGAAACCGTGTGACGATATCAAGAAATATTTTAAACTTGATGATCGTATGGGCACTGACAGGAATGTGGCATGGAGCAGCATGGAACTTTATCGTATGGGGATTATATTATGGAGTGATTCTTGTCTTTGAAAAATATGTATGGGGAGCAATTGTGGATAGCCTGCCGGCAGCATTACAACATGTGTATGCGCTGGTTCTGATTTTAGTTGGTTGGGTGTTCTTTTTCAGTCCAAGTCTTGGAGCTGCAATCCGTTATCTGTTTGCAATGGTCGGCGGAGGCGCCGGGTTTGTGGATCGTGAAGTATTCTTTGTGATATTTACGCATTGGTTATTTTACTTATTGGCTGTCATTGCGTCTACAGCGGTTGGCGGAAAGGTGTTGAAGAAGATATTGAATTGTTCAAGAAAATCTGCTGTACGCACAGCAGTGACAATTGTTGTATTTTTTGGAATGTTGGCAGTTTCTGTCGCATATCTGATTACAAGTACATACAATCCATTTTTGTATTTTAGATTTTGATAAGAGAATTAAGGTGGAAGAATGAAAAATAAGAGAAACAGAAGTATGCGGGAAACCCTGATTGGAAATTTGTTCGTTTTGATCTTGTTTGTGTTCATGCTTGTGAACATAATCGTACCCGATAAGACAAAATCTGAAATGGAGAATCGTATGCTCACAACAAAGCCGAAGTTGCAATGGAGCAGTATCGTGAATGGCGATTATACGAAAAAGTTTGAAAATTATATGACAGATCAATTCGTTGGCAGGGACTTTTGGAGAAAGATGAAGGTTGCTGTGGATCAGATTGGCGGTGGACGTCAGGAAAATGGCGTTTTAAAAGGGAAAAAAGGACAGTTGATGGAACAAATCGAGGTGGCGGATAAAGAACATCTGGCAGCGAATCTAAAGGCAATCAAGTCTTTTGCAGAGAGTCAGAGTGATATTCCGGTAAAAATGATGCTTGTTCCAGATGCAGCGAATGTTTTGGAAAAAGATCTTCCGGCGTTCGCAAAAGTAGAAGATCAGACACAGATGTTCAGTATGGTGAAAAAGGATCTTGGAGATGCTGTTGAATGGATCGATGTAGCAACAGAATTGAGCAAGCACACAAATGAAAAGATTTATTACAAGACGGACCATCACTGGACAACACTTGGAGCATTTTATGCGTTTCAGGCAGCAGCCCCTTCTTTGGGAATAACAGATGATATGTCAGGAAAATACGTATCTTATGCAGTGACAGACAGTTTCAATGGTTCTTTGGCATCAAAAAGCGGAATGAATCTGAAAGAGAAGGAGCAGATTGATATCTATGTTCCGACAGAAGAAGATACAGATCTGATTGTAGACTATGTGGATGAAGGAAAACGTGTAACATCATTATATAATTCTTCTGCGCTGAAAGAAAAAGACAAGTATACAGTATTTTTGGGCGGCAATTATTCTTTACTTGATATTCGTACAGTTTCAACAAGCAAGGAGAAACTATTGATCGTGAAAGACTCCTTTGCGAATTCATTTATACCGTTCCTGACACCATACTACAGAGAAATCGTAGTTGTGGATCCGAGATATTACAGCGGAACGATCAATGATCTTATGGATTCCTACAGAATCTCAGAGGTTCTGTTTTTATACAGTGGAAATACATTTTTCAAAGACAATAATATAAGTGGAGTGTTTGCAGTTGAGTAATCGAATCAAAGAAGAATTTTTACAGAAGAGTGAGCCGGTAAGGCTGAATAAATATTTGAGCGAGGCGGGCGTGTGTTCCAGAAGGGAGGCAGACCGCCTCATTGAGACTGGACGCGTGACAGTTGATGGACAGCGTGCGCAGACCGGTATGCGTATCGTGCCGGGACAGGTTGTGAAAGTTGGAAATAAAGTCGTTTCCAAACAGGACGAGATGATCGTGCTGGCAGTGAATAAGCCGCGCGGGATTGTCTGTACAGAAGAACGCAGAGAGAGGGACAGCATTGTCCGTTTCCTGAATTATCCGGTGCGTGTGACTTATATCGGACGACTTGATAAGGATTCTCATGGACTCCTTCTGATGACGAACAACGGTGATATCATCAATAAAATGATGCGTGCAGCCAATAAACATGAGAAAGAATATAAAGTAACTGTTGATAAAGAGATTACGGAAGACTTCTTAAAGAAGATGGCAGCAGGAGTTCCGATTCTTGATACCGTAACACGTCCGTGTACAGTGAAAAAAATCGGTAAATATACATTTTCCATAATCCTGACACAGGGGTTGAACCGTCAGATCCGCAGAATGTGTGAGGCTCTTGGATATGAAGTGAAGGATCTTTTACGCGTCCGCGTGATGAATATCACACTGGATGGATTGAAGGATGGACAGTACAGAAAACTAACAGATCAGGAATTGAACGAATTATATGATCAGCTGAAAGATTCTTCTGCATTGCCCGGTGGAAAATATCAGGAACAGTGGGCAGCAACACAAGATAATAGAACGAGACATGGGAAAGGGAAGAAGCGATGATGGATGAGCAGAAAGAAATGAATCACATGCGAGAACTGGTGGAACTTCTGAACAGAGCAAGACGTTCTTATGAGCAGGAAAATACAGAGATCATGAGCAACTACGAGTATGACAAGCTCTATGATGAACTGCAGGAGTTGGAAGAGAAGCTTGGTACGAGAATGGCAAACAGTCCGACGGTAAATGTTGGATATGAAGTACTCAGTGAGCTCCCGAAAGAGCGTCATGAGCGTCCGATGCTTTCTCTGGACAAAACGAAAGATGTAGAAAGGCTGAAGGAATTCCTAGGCGGACAAAAAGCATTAATCTCCTGGAAACTGGACGGACTTACTGTTGTTCTGACCTATCAGAACGGAGAACTTGCGAAGGCAGTCACCAGAGGAAACGGAGTGATCGGTGAGGTCATTACAAACAATGCGAAAGTATTTAAAAATGTACCGCTTAAGATTCCATATCAGGGAGAACTTGTACTGCGAGGAGAGGCAGTTATTTCCTATAAAGATTTCGAGAAGATCAATGAAGAGATTGAGGATGTAGATGCGAAATATAAGAATCCACGAAATCTTTGCAGCGGTTCTGTTCGTCAGCTGAATAATGAAATCACTGCAAAGAGAAATGTAAGATTCTACGCATTTACACTCGTTCGTGCAGAAGGCGTGGACTTCCAGAATTCCAGAAAATATCAGATGCAGTGGCTTGAAAACCAGGGATTTGATGTTGTGGAGAACCATGAAGTGACAAGAGATACGATTGAAGAGGAAGTGGCATGGTTTGCCCGTGAGATTGAGCACAACGAAGTTCCATCGGACGGTCTTGTGCTTGTGTATGATGATATTGCTTACGGACAGTCACTTGGAACAACAGCGAAGTTCCCAAGAGATTCCTTTGCCTTCAAATGGGCAGATGAGATCCGCAACACAAAGTTGCTTGAGATTGAGTGGAGTCCGTCAAGAACAGGTCTGATCAATCCGGTGGCGGTTTTTGAGCCGGTAGAGCTTGAAGGAACGACAGTCAGCCGTGCAAGCGTCCATAATATCAGCATCATGGAAGAACTTGAACTTGGTGTTGGAGATGAGATCCAGGTATACAAGGCGAACATGATCATTCCGCAGATTGCGGAGAATCTGACAAGAAGTGGAGTGAAAGATATTCCAAAAGTTTGTCCGGTCTGTGGAGGTGAGACGAAAATCTCTATGGAAAATGAGACAAAGACGCTGTATTGTACCAATCCGAAGTGTCAGGCAAAGCATGTGAAGTCCTTTGCACTTTTTGCGAGCAGAGATGCGATGAATATTGAGGGTCTTTCAGAGGCGACACTGGAGAAATTCATTTTCCACGGCTATGTGAAAGACTTTACAGATCTCTTCCATCTTGATAACTACAGAGATGAGATTATGACAATGGATGGCTTTGGCGAAAAATCTTTCCTGAAACTGCAGAGCAGTATTGAAAAGGCAAGAAAGACAACACTTGCAAGACTGGTTTATGGTCTCGGAATCCCGGGAATCGGAAGTGCGAATGCGAAGGTGATCTGTCGTGCATTGGGAAATGATCCGCGGCGTGTGCTTCACGCAGAAGAGGCAGAACTGGTTGAGATCCAGGGTGTCGGAGCAGTCATGGCGAAAAGCTATGTAGATTATTTTAAAGAGGAAGAGCATCAGGAAATCTATAAGCGACTTCTTGACGAAGTGGAATTAGAAGAAGCGGAAGTAACAGAAGACAGTCAGAAATTTGCCGGAGTGAACTTTGTTATTACCGGAAGTGTTGAACATTTTGCAAATCGTGCAGAGGTAAAGGCTGAGATTGAAAAACGTGGCGGTAAGGTGACGGGAAGTGTCACATCAAAGACAAATTATTTGATCAACAATGACGTAAATTCCACATCTTCAAAAAATAAAAAGGCAAGAGATCTCGGAGTTCCGATTATTTCAGAAAAAGATTTTCTGGAAATGCTGTAGAGAAAATGTTGCCGGGAACAAGTACTTTGAATTGTAATATGAAATGACTGGGAGATGATAGCGTGAAGAAAAATAAATTCTATCCGTTGGGTGGAACCACGGTATTCCTTGTGGATCAATGGGCAAAGCACTATGTAGAAAATAACTTGAAGATGGGAGAGAAGAGGAAGCTGGCAGAGAAGCTGGAACTCCGGCGTGTCCATAATCCGGGAATCTGCCTGGGAGTTTTTGCGAATAATCCAAAGAAAGTGAAAAAGCTTACAGAAGTGGGAACAGGTATTGTGACAGTGATACAGATACTGACACTTCTAGGGAACAGCAATATTTTAAGAAAAACCGGAATCACACTTGCGGCAGCAGGTGCTTGGAGTAACTTGACGGACCGTTATCAGAAAGAGAAGGTTGTTGATTACATCGGAGTTAAGACAGGAAAGGAAAAGTTGGATCAAGTAACATATAACTTGGGAGATTTTGCAATTGGAGCAGGTGGAGTTCTCTGGGTTCTTGGTTCTATGTTTAAGAAAGGAAAAGAATTATGATTCAGGATATACAGCCACATCAGTTTGATAACCAGTACAGACCATGCCCTCCGGATGCGCAGAGCTATGCATTGTATTATGAAGGACAAAGTGCACTGCTGAAGAAAAGGAAAGATGGAATTGAATTTCCAAGATTTCGTGATTTGGAACGGCTTAATGAAGAAATTTATGAAGAAGCAGTTTATCTGTTTACGATTGACGAGGAACGCTTTTATCTGGTACAGAATATTAGTCGTGAACGGTTGTCAGAGTTTACAATGGAGAATAAAGAATCTTTCCGTTATGCAGAACCGCAGTATCTTGCATTTGCCGGAATTACCGGTTATCAGTTGAACAACTGGTATCGTAATCGCAAGTTCTGTGGGCGTTGCGGACATCGGATGAGACACGATGAGAAAGAACGTATGATGCGTTGTGACCATTGCGGTAATATGGAATTTCCGAAGATCTGCCCGGCTGTAATCATCGGAGTGACTGACGGAGATAAGATCCTGATGTCAAAATATGCCGGAAGAGCATACAAAAAATATGCACTTCTTGCAGGATTTACCGAGATTGGAGAAACAATCGAGGAGACTGTTCAGCGTGAAGTAATGGAAGAAGTCGGGCTGAAAGTTAAAAATATTCGTTACTATAAAAGTCAGCCATGGTCTTTCAGTGATACGCTTCTGATGGGATTCTATTGTGATCTGGATGGTGAGGAAGAAATCACACTTGACCGCGAGGAACTGGCCTTGGCAGAATGGTTCCGAAGGGATGAGATTCCGGTGGAGCCGAGCAGAGACAGTTTGACGAATGAGATGATCATCAAGTTCAAAAACGGTGAAGTGTAAAATTGTCTCATAGAATGTGAATAAATTAAAAAAATAAACGGAATGCTGTGAATATCTTGCGGGAAATCACAACATTCCGTTTTTATGTTTATGTGTTTACATGAGATTATGGTAAAATCAAGTTTCAGGGCAGGTGATCTTTATAACCTGCTCTATCATGTGATGAAGCAGCTGAGCCTGGTTTGTGTCTGCTGCTTTGTAGTAAACTTCTTTCCCTTCTCTGCGGCTGGTAATCAGTCCGTAAGATTTCAGCTGGCGGAGATGGTGAGAGACAGCCGGGCTACTCATGTCCATCATGGAAGAAATGTTGATCACACATTCTTCGCAGTGGCAGAGAAGCCAGAAAATGCGTACCCTGCTGTTATCTCCGAGGACCTTGAACAGGTCAGCAACAATCTGGAAGTCCTCCGTCTTTGCAATATTATCTATAAGAAGTTCTGTATTCAGATGTTCACCATGATTATGCGGTAAAGTATGGTCAGCCATAAACAATTCTCCTTTAAAAATATTATAGTAACTGTTCAGAGCCAACCTCCAAAATGCTACGCATTTCGTCGGTGTGGCGTATCCGCCAAATAAAATTTCAAAAACAGTTTTAAAAATGCAAGCATTTTACACCTGTTTTATGAAATTTTGCTTGGCTCTGAACAGTTACAATTCAAGAATACCTTCAGTATCTCTTTAATCATAAACGTATTGTAACACAAAAATGGCCAAATGTATTGACTTTTTCATTTGGAGAGCTATAATGTAAATATAAAGATTAAACAACTGCTTAATTGTTTAATAAAAAATAGGAGAAGATCTAAGAAATTTGATGAAAGTCAAGGATCAAAAATCAAAGAAGATTAAAGGAGAAGAAAGATGAAAAAGACGTATAAGATTGAAGTGGACTGTGCAAACTGTGCAAATAAGATGGAAGATGCAGCAAAGAACACAGCAGGTGTTCAGAATGCAACAGTGAATTTCATGACACAGAAGATGATCGTTGAGTTTGAAGAGGGACAGGATGCAAAGAGCGTTATGAAAGACGTTCTGAAGAATTGTAAGAAGGTAGAGGACGATTGCGAGATCTACCTGTAAGAGGGTGAGAAGAATGACGAAGAAGCAGAAGAAGATGCTGACCAGGATCATCGCTGCGGCGGTGCTCCTGATTCTATTGAATTTCCTTCCGGTAACAGGAATTATCAGATTTGTATTATTTTTGATTCCATATCTGATCGTTGGTTACGATATTTTGAAGAAAGCATGGAAGGGAATCTTAAACCGTCAGGTATTTGATGAGAATTTCCTGATGGCAGTCGCCACGGTCGGTGCGATTGCGATTGCATTTTATGAGAAGTCCGGAGACTTTAATGAAGCGGTTGCTGTTATGCTGTTTTATCAGATCGGTGAACTTTTCCAGAGCTATGCAGTTGGAAAGAGCCGCAGAAATATCAGTGAATTGATGGATATCCGTCCGGATTATGCAAATATAGAGCAGGATGGAAGTCTTGAACAGGTGGATCCGGATGAAGTTGAGATCGGAACAGTGATCATTGTTCAGCCGGGAGAAAAAGTGCCAATCGACGGTGTGGTTGTAGAGGGAACCTCTACACTGAATACAAGTGCATTGACCGGTGAAAGCGTTCCGAGAGAAGCAAAAGCAGGGGATGAAATCATCAGTGGCTGTATCAATCTGACAGGTGTGTTGAAGATCCGTACAACAAAAGAGTTCGGAGAATCAACGGTATCCAAGGTACTGGAACTTGTAGAAGAATCCACATCCAGGAAATCAAGATCAGAGAACTTTATTTCTAAATTTGCAAAATATTATACACCGGCGGTATGCTATGGCGCACTTGCACTTGCAGTGCTTCCACCACTTGTGAGGATGTTTGCAATGGGAGCTGCACCGCAGTGGAATGACTGGATCTACAGAGCACTGACATTTCTTGTAATCAGCTGTCCGTGCGCGCTGGTTATCAGCATCCCACTTAGCTTTTTCGCAGGAATCGGCGGGGCAAGCCATGAGGGAATTCTGGTGAAAGGATCCAATTATCTCGAGGCACTGTCCAAGACAAAATATGTTGTTTTTGATAAGACAGGAACTTTGACACAGGGAATTTTTGAAGTGGTCGGAGTACATCATAATCAGATGGAAGAAAAGCAGCTCTTAGAGTATGCGGCACTTGCAGAGAGTGCTTCGTCCCATCCAATCAGCAAGAGTATTCAGAGGGCTTACGGAAAAGAACTGGATCGTTCGCGCGTTAGCGAGATTGAAGAGATTAGTGGAAATGGAATTACAGCGAAGGTAGATGGTAGAAGTGTTGCAGCAGGAAATGTTAAGCTGATGGATCGCCTTGGTATTCCATATAAATCATGTCATAAAGTAGGAACAATCATACATATGGCAATCGATGGTGAATATGCAGGACACATTGTGATTTCAGATGTTGAGAAACCGACTTCTAAAGAAGCAATCGCGAAACTGAAACAGGCAGGAATTCAGAAGACAATCATGTTGACGGGAGATGCGAAACAGGTGGCAGACCAGGTGGCAGCAGATCTTGGTATTGATGAGGTTCACAGCGAACTGCTTCCTGGAGATAAGGTGGAGCAGGTAGAAAGACTTCTGGCTGAGAAGCCAGCGAAGGCAAATCTGGCATTTGTCGGAGACGGTATTAACGATGCACCGGTTCTTGGAAGAGCGGATATCGGTATTGCGATGGGGGCAATGGGATCCGATGCGGCAATTGAGGCAGCAGATGTTGTCCTGATGGATGATGATCCGTTGAAGATTGTTAAGGCAATCCGAATTTCTAAGAAATGTCTCGGAATCGTATATCAGAATATTGTATTTGCTCTTGCAGTAAAGGGCGTGTGCCTGATTCTCGGAGCACTTGGAATTGCAAATATGTGGCTCGCAATCTTTGCAGATGTGGGAGTTATGGTACTTGCAATACTCAATGCGATGCGTACACTTTTTGTGAAGAAGTTATAAAAAGAAAAGGATGAATGGTAAATGTGAGATACATTACCACTCATCCTTTTTCTAATGACTTAATCAGTAAAATCTTATACAGCTTTCAGGAACTGTACGCTGTAAGCTGGCATTGTCAGCTGTCCGTTTAAAGTTACAGTTTCTGCTTCGTCTGTATTTACAAGCAGTTCTGTGAAATTACCCTGCAGTTCTCCATTTCCGGCAGTAAACTCAGAATCCCCGGCGTTGATCGCAACGAGAACACGTTCATTATCAGTGCGGCGTTCAAAGATCAGCTGATGATTTGTAATGACAACATTTCGGTAAGAACCATTGCAAAGAGCATCACTGTTTCTGCGAACTTCAATCAATTCTTTGATGAAATCAGTCAGTTCATTCGGCTTCGGCTCTTCGAAGCATGGACGAAGTGCATAGTCATTATCCGGTGCTTTCACACCTTCCTCGCCCCATTCACTTCCATAATAGATACACGGAATACCCGGCATACCAAAGAGAAGACCGTAAGCAAGCGGAAGATGATTCTTGTTCGTCAGGATACTTGCGATACGTGTGACATCATGATTATCTACGAATGTCATCAAATGCTTTCCACGATAAATACACCACTGCTCTGGTCCGAACTGGCGATTCAGAGAATGTGCGATCTCAAACATATTCATACAGTTGAAGCTTGAAAAAATTCCTTTGTAGCACTCGTAGTTTGTACAGCTGTGAAGCATCTCGTCGTTTACAATTAGATTGTAGTCGCCGAAGAGAACTTCACCGATCAGTGCAAATCCCGGTTTCAGTTCCTCGCAGAAGCTGCGCAGGCGGCGCATGAAATTATGATCCAGGCAATAAGCTACATCCAGACGCAGTCCGTCTATGCCGAACTCTTCAATCCACATCTTGACACAGTCAAGCAGATAGTCGACAACTGCAGGATTCTGCAGATTTAATTTAACAAGTTCATAATGACCTTCCCATCCTTCATACCAGAAACCATCGTTATACGCACTGTTTCCGTCGAAGCTGATATGGAACCAGTCTTTATACGGAGAGTCCCATTTCTTCTCCTGCACATCTTTAAAGGCCCAGAAGCCACGTCCAACATGATTGAATACTCCGTCAAGCATGATCTTTACATTGTTATCATGCAGCTTTTCACAGACTTCTTTAAAGTCTTCGTTCGTTCCAAGACGACAGTCGATCTTGCGGAAATCTCTTGTGTCATACCCATGGTTGTCTGATTCGAAAATCGGATTCAAGATGATTGAACCGATTCCAAGATCACCAAGATATTCTGCCCATTCACCAATTTTAAGAATCCGGTGTTCTGTTACTCCGTCATTATGTACCGGAGCACCGCAGAATCCGATCGGGTAGATTTGATAAAAAGTTTCATTGTAAGCCCACATAGTTGTTACCCACTTTCTTGATTCGGATTTTTATCGGATTTCGATAAAGAGTCAGAGATATAAAAATCTCTTAAAACCTATTTCTAATTATAACATAAGTTGAGCGGTTTGGTGAAAAAGTTTAAAGAGATAGAATTGCATTTACGAGAAATACAACGTATACTAAAATTATCGAAATAACAGGAAGATACTGGACGGATGATACAGAAATATGGAAGATTCAAAGGAGGATATCATGGGAGAAGAGATATACCAGAAAGCACTGGAGTATGCGAAGAAGAAGCATGAAGGACAGTTTCGGATAGGTGGAGCTCCTTTTATTGTACATCCGATTGCAGTTGCAGAGATTCTTCGACAGGATGGTAAGCAGGTTGAATATCGGGTTGCGGCAGTATTTCATGATCTTTTAGAGGATACAGATGCTTCAGAACAGGAGATTGTAGAAATCGGGGGAGAAGATGTCTTAAAAGCAGTGAAGCTGGTGACGAAGGAAAAAGAATATTGTATGGAGACATATATTGCAGGGATTAAGACAAATTCTATGGCATATGCAGTGAAAGGGGCAGATCGTCTTCATAATCTGCAGAGCGCATTCTGTGCAAATGAGAAGTTTCGCAAGAGATACATCCGCGAGACGCTTGACTGGTATATGAAATTCAGACCGGAGATCCCGGAAGTTGTAGCAGAACTGATTGAAAGTTTGAATGATTGTGAAGAAAAGCAACAATTTCGTGAGGAAGTAAAAGTATTTTAAATAGATCAAAAAGATTAAGATTTTTTTAGAATACAAGGCTTATGTTGCGAAATGAAGGTTGAAATGGTATATTAAATTAGTATTCATGGGCTGTTAAGCGTAGAAATTGCGTTTGGCAGTGCCATTAGAAAGCGACAGATAGAAACATAGAGAATGATTTACAGGGAAGGAAACTAAAGAATATGAGTCAGCAGGACAAAAGATCTCGGCGCAGGAGACCTTCTGATGAAAGAAATGATGTGCGAAGAAAGAAAAGACATTCCAATAGAAAAAATACATCTGACAGACATCGCCGAAGGAGAAAGGTGAAAAAGAGAGAGAATAAACTCAGCAGAACAATTGGATTAGTTCTGGCAATTGTTCAGCTTATTGCGACAGGGATTTTTATGGCAGGCATATTTAAATTGAATATGCTTCCGACAAAGTATGTTGTTGCAGCAACTGTAGCATTGGTGCTGTTTTGGGGAGTTATTCTGGCAAGCCAGTTCTTTTCCAAGAAAAATGCGATTACAGGAAAAGTTATCAGCGTATTGATTACCGTATTGTTGATTTTTAGTTCGTATTATCTGTTCAAGGTAAGTGGAACGGTTTCCAAAATCTCTGGTGGAGAGTATAAACTAGATAAAGTAGTTGTATCTGTTATGGCAGATGATTCAGCAGAGGCAATCAAAGATGCAAAAAATTACACATTTGGTGTACAATATAAGATGAATGGAGATCAGATTAAACAGACTGTTCAGGCAATTAATGAAGAACTCGGAACGGAAATTAAGACAGAAGAGTATGATACATTGGCAGAACAGGCCGAGGCTCTTCATGATGGAAAAGTAGATGCGATTATTTATAATCAGGGATTTACAGGAGTTCTTGAAGAAGCATTTGAAGGGTATGAAGATAATACAAAAGTGATTTATTCCCATGACATTAAGACTGAGATAGAAGATACCTCATCTGATGTTGAAGTGAAAAATGATACATTCAGTGTATACATCAGTGGTATTGATGTTTATGGAGCAATTGAGACAAACAGCCGAAGTGATGTAAATATCATAGCAGAAGTCAATCCAACAACACACCAGATCCTGCTTGTAACCACACCGCGTGATTATTATGTCGAAATTCCTGAGGTTTCAGGTGGACAGAAAGATAAACTGACACATGCAGGAATCTATGGCGTGGATAAGTCTATGAAGACATTAGAGAAGTTATATGATACGAATCTTGATTTCTACGCGCGAGTAAACTTTACCTCCCTGATCACAATGGTAGATGCACTTGGTGGAGTAGATGTAGAATCTGAGTATGCCTTTACAACAAGTGAAGATTCAGGACTTGTGATGGATGTTGTACAGGGAACCAACCACTTTAACGGAAAACAGGCGTTAGCATTTTCGAGAGAGCGTCAGAATGTACCAGGAGGAGATAATCAGCGCGGTAAGGATCAGCAGGCGGTAATTACAGCAATGATCAAGAAGATGGTATCTCCGGCAATTTTGACAGGAGCAAATGGAATTCTTAATAGTGTAAGTGGAAATGTTGAAACAAATATGTCTGAAGCTCAGATTCAGGAATTGATTAAAACCCAGCTTTCTGAGAACCCGCAATGGACAATTACATCAATGGCAGCAGATGGAACAGGAGACACTCAGTATTGTTATTCTTATTCCGGTAAGCCTTTATATGTAATGCAACCAAATCAGGAGTCTGTAGACGCGATCAAAGAAGCTATGGATAAAGTGGAGAACGGAGAAACTCTGGAAGGCGGAACAACAACAGAGTAATAGACAACGAGAGAAACCCGCAGGCAGAAATTTGTCTGCGGGAATCGTGATGTTATAGAGAAAAGATGATTAAGGAAAATGATATGAGTAAGACACGCCCATTATTTACAGTTGTCATGCCGGCATATGGAGTAGAAAAATATCTTGCCAAAGCGGTAGAGAGTATAGAATCCCAGACATTTCAGGAATGGGAATTAATTATCGTAGAGGATGGATCTCCGGATAAAACAGGAAGTCTGGCTGAGAAATTAAAAGAGAAGGATGCAAGAATCCGGGTGATACATCATGAACAGAATAAAGGGCTCAGTGAAGCAAGAAATACAGGGATTCAACATGCAGCCGGAAGATATATCTGGTTTATGGATCCGGATGATACAGTAGACATGGACCTTTTACAACAAGTGGCAGATTCTTTAGAAAAAAACAGAGCAAAACTTGTTGTTTTTGGACATCTTGAAGAATATTACAATGAAGATGGAAGCTTTGCTTATGCCCATGAGATCCGGCCAGAAGAAAAATATTTTACGGATATTGAAGAAATCCATAATTATATGATCCGATTGGAACAGGAGACGATTTATGGTTATGCGTGGAATAAAGTGTATGATCTGGACTATATCAAAGAAAATAAATTTCGCTATGAAACGGTCAGATTGATTGAGGATATCGTATTTAATATTAATTATTGTAATGATATTGATTCAATGAATTTATTGAATATTGCACCGTATCATTATGCGAAAAGAATGACAGGAAGTCTGACAACTAAGTTTGTACCGGATTATTATCCGCTTCACAGAAGACGTATTGAAATATTACTGAATCAGCAGAGGTATTGGAGAGTAGATACGCCTCAACACTGCGCTATTCTTGGAGGACTGTATGGAAGATATATTCTTTCAGCCTTAGAAAGAAATTGCGATCATCAGTCAGGAATGAACTCAAAAGATCGAAAGCAATTTTGCAGGGAAGTATTCCGGGATCCGCTGTTTCAGCAGCTGCTTCCAAAAGCAGAAGCGAAGGACAGTAAGGCACTTAAGATTACTTTAAAATGTTTGAACACACATTCCACATTTTTGTGTACAGCACTTGGAAGAATGGTGCATATTGTGCGAACAGGAATGCCTGTGATTTATTCAAAGACGAAGTCGGAGAGATAGATCATAGAAAGAAATATCAAGCGGGAGAAAAATAATGTATAAAGTAGCAGTTATTACAATGGGAATTCGTCTGGATGATGAAAAAGGGTATACAAGATTTCGTTCTGTCTGTGAATTTCTCGCAGATGCTGGTTATCAGGTTGATCTGATTACAACAACCTTTCAGCATTGGGAAAAAGCACAGCGTGATCTGGAAAAAATTAAAAATGAAAAATACAAATTTGGGGTCAAGTTCATTTATGAGCCGGGATATAAGAAAAATATTGATCTACGTAGAATCTATAGTCATAGAATTGCAGCAAAGAACCTGATGAATCTTCTTGAGAAAGAGGGAGACTATGATCTTTTATATGCTGAGATTCCACCGAATGACGTAGCACTGGCGGCGGCAGAATATGCAAAGAAGAAAGGAATTCCGTTTGTTGCAGATGTGAATGATCTTTGGCCGGAAGCAATGAGGATGATAATAGATATTCCGGTGATAAGTGATATTATTTTTTATTCCCTGCTTCGAGATGCAGAGAAAGTTTACAGACTTGCAAGTGGAGTGATCGGTACATCGGATGAATACCGTGACCGCCCGTTTAAAAGACGGAACAGAGATATTCCGAGAGAAACAGTTTATGTGGGAAATGAACTGACGGTGTTCGATGCGGGAGCAGCACAGCGGACAGCTGAGATTGTAAAAGATAAAGAAGAATTCTGGGTATCGTACGCAGGAACGATCGGAACGAGTTATGATATCCGTACGATGGTTTTGGCAGGTGAAGAACTTGCAAAACGCGGTATGCCACAGATTAAGATAAAAATTCTTGGTGGTGGACCAATGAAAGAAGAATTGGAAGAACTTGCAAATTCAAGAAAGATATCAAATGTAGAATTTGTTGGATATGCACCTTATGATCTGATGGCAGCATATCTTAAGAAATCAGATATTCTGGTGAACTCTTTTGTTAAGAAGGCTCCGCAGAGCATTGTCACGAAGATCGGAGATTATCTGGCAGCAGGAAAACCAATGATCAATACCTGTATGAGTCCGGAATTCCGTGCGAAGGTGAAAAACGATGGCTTTGGTGTGAATATTATTCCGGAAGATGTAAATATTCTTGCGGATATGATTGAGAAGCTTTATAAAAATGAAGAAGCAAGAGTAAAAATGGGTGAAAAGGCACGCAAAATTGCGGAAGAGCAGTTTGACAGACCAAAGTCTTACCGAAAAATAGAAGAATTAATTCGAGGATTGATTGAGAAAAATCAGAACAGGAACTAGCAAGACAGATACTAATGAGATAGACACGAAGTGCAAAGGGGATCTAATGGACAAATTAAAACAGAACTATGAAGAAATATTAGAACTTGTATTTAAGATCAGTTATCTATGTCTGGCATTTGCGACATTTATTTCTATAATTTATATATCACCAATACAGCCAATCCTTGTGAAATTGACATTAGTGTTAGGATTATTTGTGATTTTGGTCCGTATTATAAACAGGAAGAAATATAGAAAAATGCCATGTCTGATCTTGATGATATTCTTTTGTCTGAGCTTTCTGCTTAGTACATTTATGAATAGACAGTATGGCATGACAGATAATCTGAAATGGATTCTCTGGACAGGAATTCAGTTTTTGGCATTATACGTATGTGATCTAGATCGTGACACGGAGAAGTACAGAAAAGAATTTAATATTCTTTCACACTTGATGATTATTGTAACGTCTGTATCTGCTGTAACAAGTCTTGTTATGATGGTTCAATCTTATTCGGAATATCTTACAACACCGGAGGGGGAATTCATTGTTACCGGGTATACCTGGGATAGATTATGGGGCGTATATACAGACCCTAATTATGGAGCGGTTTTTAGTGTGATAGGTTTTATTCTGGCTGTTTTATTCATATTTCAGCAGAAAGGAATAAAGAAACTTTTTTATGTAATTGCGGCATTACTTAATTTGGGATATGTAACCTATTCAGATTCAAGAACCGGTGAGATCGCTTTTGTTTTGTGTGGAGGATTTCTTTTATATTTTTGCCTGATTCATAGGAAGAGTGAAAACAAGAAGTATAGATATGTTAAAAATCTTTTGATCGTATTGTGTATTATGATTGTGTCAGTTGGAGGAATGCAGGTATTAAAGACAGAAAATACCAGGTATCAGACTGAAATGGCAAATAAAACTGCACAGAAGACTACAAAACCTCAGACTACAATTTCTACGAAAACGAAGAAAGGAAACAAGATTCAGACAGCAAGACATGAGAATATTGAAAAAGATGCTACCAATGGAAGAATCTCGTTATGGAAAAGTGCAGTAGAAGTCTGGCAGACAAGTCCTATATACGGAGCTGGGTATTCCACATTTATTTCATATGCAAAAGAACATGTGCCGGAGACATATGCTGTAAATAATGAAGTGGGTGATTATACGAGTATGCACAATGCATTTTTTAATACTTTGGCATTTCAGGGAATCCTTGGATTTGTTCTTTTCCTTTTGATCACATTTAGAATTATACAATATGTTTTAGTTCCGGTCTTTAAGAAATCGGACAGTGATAGTTTGTATCTTATCGCAATTCTTGCTGTGGCAGGAACAGTACTTATAAGTATGTTGCTTTTATTAGACGGAATCTATACGAATTCCCCAAGTGCTTTTGCGTTATGGGTGTTCAGTGGTTATCTGGTACAATATTCATATCAGGTTCGTAGAGAGGAAAAGGGATGAAAAAGCTTCTGGTAGGATTTATCATGGATGGAAAATCAGGAGGAATTGATAAATATCTTTTGAATTTCCTGACAAAAGTGTCAAATGAAGAGGTGAGGATCGATTTTCTCACGAACGAAATCGACGTAGAGTTACAGAAGGAATTAAAAAAATGCCATTCAAATTTATATGCCATTGCCAATTTGAAACATCCGGTGTCTCAATATCGGCAAGTGTGTAGAATTATGAAAGAGGGGCAGTATGATGCCGTTTATCTGAATATCTCAACAGCTATTGACTGTATTGCGGCAATTGCCGCAAAGCATTCGGGGGTGGAGAGAAGAATGATTCACAGTCATTCCAGTGGAAATGACTGTGAAAGTGCTTTAAAGAGAAATCTATTTAACGGGATTCATAAGTTCTGCCGCTTGTTTTTATATCGATACGGAACAGAATTTTATGGATGTTCTGTGAAAGCCGGCGAATGGTTATTTCCAAAAAAAATAGTGAATTCATCAAAATTCTGTGTAATTCATAATGCTGTGGATAGAGAAAAATATAAGTACAGTGTGCAGAAAAGAGAAGAAATCCGAGGGAGTATGGGGATAACTGACCAATTTGTAATCGGTCATGTGGGAAACTTCTGCTATCAGAAGAATCATTATTTTCTTCTAGATGTATTTGAAGAAGTTCATAAAAAAGATCCCAACACAGTTCTGCTTCTTGCAGGAGACGGAGTCAGATTTGAAAAAGTCAGACAAATAGTTGCTGAAAAGAATCTGGAAGATGTTGTAAAACTTCTTGGAAGACGAAGTGATACGGACTATCTGTATCAGGGAATGGACGCATTTTTACTACCTTCTAATTTTGAAGGACTTCCAATTGCAGGAATCGAGGCACAGTCAGCAGGTTTACCGTGTTTTATGAGTGATGAGATAACAAAAGAATCTAAAATAACGGAAGCATGTTATTTTATTCCTCTAAAATCAGGCGCAAAATACTGGGTTGAGGAAATTTTAGACAACAGAATAGAAAGACAATCGGCAGAATTCCTTGATAATGCCGAACAGTATGACCTGGCAAATCAGGATCAGGAATTGAAGAGTTTGATTCGCTAAACTATAATTAGAAAAAGTGAACTGATCATTTTACTATATCATAATAGGAGCAAAATATGGAGCTTGTAAGTGTAATTGTACCCGTCTATAATGTGGAAAAATATCTTGCCAGATGTATTCAGAGTGTATGTGGGCAAAACTATCAGGAATTAGAAATTATTCTTGTAGATGATGGTTCGAAAGATAAAAGTGGTGTGATCTGTGATGAATATGCAGAGCGGGATGGACGTATAAAAGTAATCCACAAGGAGAATGGCGGACTTGGAGATGCGAGAAACGCAGGTGTGGAAAAGGCAGAAGGAAAGTATCTCTTATTTATTGACAGTGATGATAGAATCCATGAAAATCTTGTGCGTGATACAGTAGAGACAGCAGAAAAAAATCAGGCGGATATGGTTATCTTTGATTATATCGGAGAAGAGGAAAATGGAAATCTGACAGATCGGTTTACATTTCCCTTTTCAGCAAACCGGGTGATAGAGGTTGCAGAAGAAAAAGAATTGATCATGAGATCCTGTTCGGCTGTAAATAAGCTGATTCGCAGAGAACTTTGGAAAGAAAGTGGCTTTCAATTTCCAAAGGGGAGATATTATGAAGACCTGGCAACGATTCCAAAAGTTATGACAAAGACGAAAAAGATCGTGTACTTGCCGGAAGTTTATTATTATTATCTTATGCGCGACGGATCAATTATGCACAGCAGAAATTTTGAAAAGAATTATGAAGATCGTACATGGGCGGTAGATCAACTTCTTGAATATTTTGAAAGAGAAAATCTTATAGAGACATATAGAAATGAACTGGAATATCTCGTATTTGAAAATACCTATTTCGTGCCATCAAAAGAAATCGTATTAAATGACAGAAAAAGCGAATATCTTAAGAAGTTCAGAGATTATGCATACAATAAATTTCCACAGATGAATAAGAATTATTATGTGCAGCAGATAGCAGGAAAAGATAAGATCCTCTTGAAACTATTACAGTATCGAATGTATGGAATGATGGTATTGATGTCTCAATTGAGAAGAATGAAGGACAGACTGGTGACAGTCGGCAGGAGGTAAAGTGAGTGGAACTGGTAAGTGTAGTTGTACCGGTATATAAAGTAGAACAATATCTGGAACGTTGTGTGAAAAGCATCTGTGAACAGACGTATCAGGAACTGGAAATTATACTTGTAAATGATGGCTCGCCGGATCGTTGCGGTGAAATGTGTGAAGAGCTGGCTCAAAAGGATAATAGAATTCAAGTGTTGCATAAACAGAATGGTGGATTAAGTGATGCACGAAATGCCGGCGTAAAACTGGCTACAGGGAAATATTTGCTATTTGTAGACAGTGATGATTACATAGCGAAAGATCTGGTTGAAAAAACAGTGACAGAAGCTGAAAAAATGGCATGCGATATGGTTCTTTTTGATTATTGTTGCGTGGAAAATGGGATAGAGGAAGTTCGGACAACACAGATTCCTGGTGGAAAAGTGATTTCTTTAGAGAAGGAACACCAATTACTGCTTGCACCACCGGCGGCCTGGGCAAAATTGTTCAACAGAGAATTTTACGTGAAAGCAGATTGTCCATTCCCAAAAGGATTATATTTTGAAGATCTGGCAACAACACCGATATTTTTCCTGAAAGCGGAAAGAATCAGTTATTTAAAAGAACCATTATATTATTATATTATTCGCGAAAATTCAATTATGACAGGGAAAAATCATGAGAAAAGCAGTCATGATAAAATGGAAGTAATAGATCATATATTGTCGGTATATCGTGAAAATGGAAAATACGAAACTTACCGCGAAGAATTAGAATATCTAGTTTTGGCAAATGCTTATTTTGAACCATCGAAAGAACTTGTACTTGAGGGAGACGATGGGACATATCTTCAGAAGTACAGAGACTATACAAAGTCAAGAATTGGGAATGTTAAGAATAATAAATACATAAATCAATGGAGTAGAAAAGATAAGCTTCATTTATGGATATTGAATTACAAACAGTATTGGCTGATGCGTCTTTTATCTAAAGCCAGAAGAATGGTATCAACAAAACTGTAAAAATCGGAAAGCAGGTAGAAAAGGTGGAAAAAATACTGACGGTCACAGTACCTTCCTATAATGTGGAAAAATTTTTAGAGAACACTCTGGACTCCTTTGTGGATGAGAGAGTGTTGGATGATATTGAAGTGCTTATTGTCGATGATGGTTCGAAAGATAAGACAGCAGAAATCGGAAGAAAGTATGAAGAAAAATATCCAGATACGTTTCGCGTGATCTCTAAGGAGAATGGAGGGCACGGTTCTACGATCAATAGAGGGATTGGTGAAGCAAAAGGAAAATACTTTAAGGTTGTAGACGGAGATGACTGGGTAGATCAGGATGGATTTGCAGAACTGATTCAAAGATTGAAAACATGCGATGCAGACTATGTATTTACTAATTATTATGAAGTGAATGACGTAACAGGCGAATTAAATCCGGTTACCTTTCCAGAAATCAGAAAAGAAGAACAGATGCCGTTTGAGATGATTGCAAATGAGACGAGAATCTCTATGCATGCGCTTGTTTTAAAAACATCAATTCTAAAAGAAAATCAGATTCGTTTAGACGAACATAGCTTCTATGTGGATGTAGAGTACATTTTGTATCCAATCCCGTATGTGAAAAATGTGATTTATTTTGATATTTTTGTTTATATGTATCGTCTTGCACAGGTGAATCAGAGTGTGAGCATGCTGGGATATCAGAAACATATGCAGAATCATATTGACGTTATTTTTCATGTACTTGATTATATTAATGCCTACAAAGAAAAAGCAGATTATGATAAATTAAAAGAATTGTATATGGCACGCAGAATAGCGGAAATGGTGCATGGACAGGTAGATGTGTTTATAAGCTTTGGTTCTGGAGATAAAGTAATACAGAAAAAATTTAAAGAATTTGATGCAGAAGTAAAAGAAAAAAATGCATATGTTTACGAAAAATCCGGAGAATTTAGCGGAATGCTGCGTCTCTTGAGAAAATCCGGATTTAGATTTTACTCGTTGATCGTCCGGTTGAGTAAGGTGCGAAATGGTTAAAGAAAGGTCGTAATATGAAGATTCACTCTGTTAAATTTAACTTTATCATGAATTTTATTATGTCAGCATCTTCAATTGTATTTCCACTGATTACATTTCCGTACATTTCAAGAGTCTTGATGGCAACCGGAAATGGTAAGGTGGCAACAGCGAGTGCTGTTATAACATACTTCAATATGTTTGCATCTTTGGGAATTCCAACCTATGGAATCCGGGCATGCGCAAAAGTAAGAGATGATAAAGAAAAATTGTCAAAAACAGTGCAGGAATTATTGATCATCAATTCAATTACGATGTTTTTAACCTGTATCGTTTTCGTAGTTACAGTAGCGTTAGTGCCGGAGTTTGCAGCAGAAAAAGAATTATATATTATTAACGGAATCGGAATGGTTCTAAATATGTTTGCTATCACATGGCTATATAACGCATTGGAGCAGTACGCGTATATTACGGTATGCAACATGGTTGTAAAACTATTATCACTGGTGTTGATGTTCCTTCTGGTACATAATCCGGAAGATTATATTGTCTATGGAGGAATTACTGTATTTGCGAGCTCTGCATCTTATGTGTTTAACTTTGTGTATGCAACAAAATTTGTTTCTTTTAAGAAAAGTGGGACATATGATTTTCGGATACATATAAAGCCGATTTTGCGTTTTTTTGCAATGGCAGCCGCAACCAGTGTTTATACGAATCTAGATGTTGTAATGCTTCGGTTCATGCAGGGGAATACAGAAGTTGGATACTATAATGCAGCAATTAAAGTAAAAACAATACTTGTTACGCTGATCACTTCTCTTGGAACAGTACTTTTGCCAAGGCTTTCTTATTATATTAAGAAAGAAAAAACAGAAGATTTTTACAGAATGATCGGGAAAGCAGTCAATTTTGTAGTTGTAGCAGGACTTCCATTGACCATTTATTTTATGCTGTATGCATCAGAATCGATTCAGTTTCTTGCAGGAGACGGGTATCAGGGCGCGGTACTTCCGATGATTATTCTGATGCCGACAGTACTTTTGATCGGTATGTCTAATATTACCGGGATTCAGATTCTTACGCCACAGAATCAGGAACAGAAGGTGTTAAATTCTATCGTGTGTGGTGCAGTTGCTGATTTCCTTCTGAATCTGGTTCTGATTCCGAAGATGGCATCATCCGGTGCAGCACTTGCTACTGTGATAGCTGAATTGGTGGTACTTCTGGTTCAATGTGTGTATTTGAAAGAGATATTAAAGGATATCATGCGGGATGTCAGTGGTATGAAAATTGGAGTAGCGATTGTAGTGGCAACCATCGGTGGGAGTTTAGTGAAGGGCTTGCTTGATTTAGAATCATTTGGCTGGAGCATGGAGATACAGTCATTTGTAATGCTTGCAATCAGCGCATGCGTGTTCTTTGGGATTTATGGAGTTGTACTCCTTATGACAAAAGAAAAACTGGTCTGGGAGATTGTAGGGAACTATATCGAAAAGAAATAGGAACAATAGAGATCAGGAAACTGATTAAATAGAAAAAAAGAAGGTGAGAAGTATGGATAAGACGAAAAAAACAAGTTTGAAAAACTGTATCAGTAAGATCTGGAAATCGGAAATATTGTCTGCTATCACATTGAATCTTCTTTTTTTAGCTTCAATTTTAGTATTTTGTGATGTTAAATATGAAGTGTCAGATGATTTTGTGATGTCTGCGATTTTGTCAGGAGCTTATGGGGGGAGTTTAAATCCACATTTGATTTTTATCAATGTCCTGTGGGGATATCTGTTGACCCCATTCTATCTTATTTTACCAGAAATCAGTTGGTATCTTATTTTTCAGTTATTACTCTGTTTTCTTAGTTTTACAATACTTTCATATATGTTATTGAAAAAATTGAACAGATCAATGGCGCTTATGGTAATAACTTTATTATTGACTGTGTTTGGCAGTGATGCGTATATTCTTATGCAGTTCACCAAAACAGCAATGATAGCTGTCATGGCAGGCAGCCTTGTGTTTCTATGGGCGCTGTTTGAACAAAGATCGTTGCGGATAGAGATATCGGCGGCGATTTTGTGCGTAATTGGAACGTGGTTCAGGTTTAATATTATTTATCTCGCGGGCGGTTTCCTTTTATTTATTCTTATTGTAGAGATTGTCAGGGTGTGGAAAAATGAGACGGATCACAGACGTTTTTGGCTAAAGATGAGAAAAATTATCAGTGCGGGACTGCTGTTGATCTTAGTAGTAACAGGCTGCAAGTTATTTGATGATTATTCTTATAATAAGGATCCGGAATACAAATACTTCAAAGAATATAGCGAAGCAAGGGCTGCAATCGTAGATGCAAGTGATTACGGATATGAAGCGTACGCGGAAGAATTACAGAAAATCGGAATTTCAGAAAATGATTATAAGATGATGCGTAACTGGAATTTTGCAGATAATGAAGTCTTCTCTTTAGACATTATGCAGAAGGCCGCAGATATTATACAGGGTTATAAAAAAAATGTAGAGATATCTAAGGAGGTAATAATAGAAGAGATACAGAACCGTGGTTTACAGGGATATCCTGTTTTCCTTGCCTGTGTGGTGCTTACAATATTAAGTATTGTTTTTCAGAGAAAAAATTGTTGGACAGCAATTGTGATATGGGGAATCGGATTTGCCTATATTTTATATTGCTTTTTGATTGAAAGAACCGTGTATCGAACGGAATATGCAGTATTTTTAGGTGGATTTTTAACACTCTTTTACTTTTGGGAAAAATTAGAATGTGAAAATAAAAGAGAATTTATTGAATATAGGAGAGTCTGTGTTATAATAAATACAGTATGTCTATTTTTGCAATTGCCGCTTTATTTACCGGATCGATCCTATCAGGATGTAGATAGTTGGGGGCGCAAGGAATATATAGAGAATACATTTTATGAGTCATGGAACTATAAAGCGAGTAAATATCGCAAAATAGTCAATAAAGGGGCGAAGTCGGAAGAACTGATCAATGAGATAGAAACACATAAGGAAAATTTGTATTTACTGGATTTTCAGACAATGATGCAAGTGTTCTATTATGACTGGAATCCGTGGAAAGCAATTCCGACAGGAGAATTTGACAATGTTTTATATCTTGCAGGTGTAACAACAAATTTCCCGGATTGCAATCAGATATTACAAACATATGATGCCGAACAGCCATTAAAAGCATTAATAAATGAGAAGGTATATCTTGTGGATTCAGAGTGGAAAACTTTAGATCAAAAAGTGCAGTATTTGCAGGAACGGTATTATCCTGAAGCAAAGGCAGAATTATACAAAGAGTTAGATGGCTATCAAATATGGAAGTTTTCAAAGGAATGAGGAAAAAAGAGAATGATTAATTTTAATGTACCACCAATCGTCGGAACAGAGATCGATTATATCAGACAAGCAATTGAAAATCATAAAATCTGTGGTGATGGAGCATTTACAAAACAATGTTCTAAATGGATTGAAGAAAATACAGGAACAGCCAAGACACTGTTGACGACATCCTGTACACATGCTACAGAGATGGCAGCAATCCTTCTGGATATTAAACCAGGGGATGAGGTGATCATGCCGTCCTATACATTTGTATCAACAGCGGATGCGTTTGTATTAAGAGGTGCCAAGGCAGTATTTGTTGATATTCATCCGGAAACAATGAATATTGATGAGAGGCTGATTGAGAATGCGATTACGGAGAAGACAAAAGCAATCGTTCCGGTTCATTATGCCGGTGTAGCCTGTAAGATGGATGAGATTTGTGCAATTGCACAGAAATATGATCTGAAAGTTGTAGAGGATGCTGCACAGGGAGTTATGGCTTCCTATAAGGGAAAAGCACTTGGTACAATCGGTGATTACGGCTGCTTTAGCTTTCATGAAACAAAGAATTACAGCATGGGAGAAGGTGGAGCACTTCTGATTCGTGATCCGGAAGATATTGAACGCGCAGAAATCGTAAGAGAAAAAGGAACAAACAGAAGTAAATTTTTCCGTGGTCAGATTGATAAATATACATGGATGGATGCGGGTTCATCTTATCTTCCAAGTGAATTGAATGCAGCATATCTCTGGGCACAGCTTGAAAAAGCACAGGAGATTTATGATGATCGAATGAAAACATGGAACAGATATTATGAAGCTTTAAAGGAACTGGAAGAAGCAGGAAAGATTGAAATGCCGGTTATTCCTGAGGATTGCGTACATAATGCTCATATGTTCTATATCAAAGCGAGAGATCTGGAGGAACGTCAGAAACTGATTGGATACTTGAAAGAGAATGGTATTATTTCCGTATTCCATTATATTCCACTGCATACAGCTCCGGCAGGTATGAAATACGGAGAATTCCGTGGGGAAGATAAGTATACGACGACTGAAAGCGAAAGACTTCTGCGTTTGCCGATGTATTATGGACTCGAAGCAGAAAATGTAGATTACATTGCGGAGAAAGTAAAAGCATTTTATAGTGGAAAGTGAGGGAAATAATATGAAGTATTCATTTGTTATTCCCTGCTACAATTCTGGAGAAACGATAAGAAAAGTGATAGAGTTAACTTCGGAAGAGATGAGGCTAGAGGGACGAAGCGAGTACGAATTTATATTGGTAAATGATTGTTCACCAGATGCAGGAAAAACATTGGGGATTTTAAAAGATTTGGCTCAACAATATTCATACATAAAAGTAATTGATTTTGCGAAAAACGCAGGACAGCATCATGCGATATTAGCAGGACTAAAATATGCATCTGGTGATGTGATTATAGGAATGGATGATGATCTTCAAACGCATCCCTCGCAATTACCTAAATTATTTAAAAAATTTGAAGAAGGATTTGACATTGTATATGGTTATTATCCGGAAAAAAAGCATAGTTTTTTTCGTAACTTAATTAGTAAGATGAATTACTGGTCAGTTAGAATTTTGATAGGTAAGCCAAAAGAATTGAAAACCTCAAGCTTTTGGGTAATAAAGCGTTTTGTTAAAGATTATGTTATTGAATATAAGGTGTTATATCCATATTTGCAAGGAATGTTTTTACATACAACTCAAAATATAGGATGTGTTCCTATTGAACATTTTTCTAGAAAAACAGGGAATTCAGGATACACTTTAAAAAAATTATTTAAATTGTGGTCTGGAATAATGGGATTTTCAATAGTTCCATTAAGAATTGCAATGACAATAGGAAATGTGTTTGCGTCAGTTGGAATAATTGGTGCAATTTGTGTTGTTATAAGAAAACTATTGTATCCAACAACAGCAGTTGGATGGGCTTCGACAATGTCTGCACTCTTTTTCTTTAGTGGGGTGATTTTATTTTTTATAGGTATAGTAGGAGAGTATATAGGAAGAATAGCGTTAAATGTTAATAATGAACCGGGGTATGTAATTAGAGAAGTAATTAATGAGGAGAAAAAGATATGAAAAAAGTGATGATATTAGGAGCTGGAAATGCTCAGATTGATGCAATAAAATATTGTAAAGAAAAAGGATATATGGTATATGGATGTAGTTATACAAATACAGATCCAGGAATTCCGTTATTAGATCATTTTATTCAATTGGATATAAAGGATATAGATGGAATTAGTGAATATGCAAAGAAAGAAGGAATAGATGTACTCTATTCAGTTGGATCTGATTTGGCAATGCCTACGGTAATGGCAGTAAGTGAAAGGTTGAAATTACCGCATTATATTTCATCTCGAACAGCATCCATCTGTCAGGCAAAACATAAAATGAGAACTGTACTAGGTGAAGGATTTGAAGGAAATGCTTCATTTGTAGTATGTGAAAATCTTGATGAGGCAGTAAAGTATAAAGATTTCCCAGGCATGATGAAGCCGGTAGATTCTCAAGGACAAAGAGGATGCTTTAGGGTGGATTCTGTGGAGGAAATTAAGAAGCGATTCGATGGAGCTATGTCTTACTCAATACAAAAAAAGGTGATTATAGAAAAGTACATTGATGGACCGGAAATATCAGTAAATGCTTTCATGGTAGATGGTAAAGTTGAATTTGCACTTGTATCAGATAGAATAGTTTTTGATGAATTGCCAGGGGGGATTATTAAAGAACACTTGTTGCCGACACAATACGCAGATAGTGTCGAGGAAACAGAAAAATTAGTGCGTCGAGTGGCAGAAAAGTTGGAAATTAATAATGGCCCTCTTTACATGCAAATTAAGTTGGAACAAGATCATCCAATTCTTTTGGAAGTTACACCTCGTTTAGATGGATGTCATATGTGGAATTTAATTAAGCACTATTGTGGAGTTGACCTATTAAGTGCTTCGTTGGATTATTTGTTAGAGGGAAAAAGACCGGAATTCTCAATTGAGAATTTAAACAAACGAATGAAATTAGCGTTTCTATGTGAAAAAACTGGTGAGGTGTATAATAGAGAAAAATATGATGTTGAAAATGCTTTGTATGTGAACTGGTACTATCAGACGGGAGATATAGTGCGAAAATTAAATGGATATATGGAAAAAGGCGGATATAAAATAGAAGAATATTAACAGTAGTGAGAGTTGAAAGATTAATATAAAAGAATATAGGCGGAGAAATGCAGTATGAGAATAGGTGTGACTGGTGGAACTGGATTTATTGGACAGTATTTTTTGCAAGAATATAGTGATGAAAATGAATTTTTAGTAATCACATCACGTGATAAATATATAGATTTATATATTCATCCGAATATTACATATGTAAAGGAAAAATATAATCAAAAAGGGTTTGAAAAAGTTTTTTCAGAATGCGAGGCGGTTGTTCATTTAGGTGCAAAAAGATCATCGAAGGAAAATGAAGAAAGTATTTCAAATTATGTCGATAATTTATATGTGTCGGAGGAATTGTTTAAAGCGTGTAACGAATTGGGAATTAAGAATGTTGTGAATATATCTTCGACAGCAGTTTATGATTCGACACTTTCTATCCCATTTAGTGAAAAACTGGCTGTTGCCCCGCTAAGTAATTATGGAATAATGAAACATACAATTGAAGGGTTAGCTCATGTGTTTAACCAGAAATACAATATGAATATTAAATCCTTACGCATAGCTCAAGTAATGGGGGTAGGAGAAAGAAGCGGATATATGCTTTCTGTATTCCAACAGAGATGTCTTGCACAGCAGATATTAAATGTATATGGAAAGGGAGATGCAGGAAGAGAATACATTTATGTGAAAGATGTTGCAAAAGCAATTATGCTTGCATTAAATTCAGAGACAAAAGGAGAAGTTTTTAATATAGGAAGTGGGAGTATTACAAGTAATCTAGAACTTGCACAGACATTTTGTGAAGTGTTTGAAAATAAAGCGGGATATCAGTGTCTTATAGATGAGAAAGAAATAATACAACAATTCCTTATGTCAGGAGAAGAGGCGAAAAGTGAATTGGGATTTAAACCGGAGTATACTGTGAAAAAAGCATTATTAGATATGCGTGAAATATTGGAAGGTAAGTGATGAAACGATTCGAAAGAAAAAAGGTAATAGATATAATTATAAAAATACTATGTTTTACAGCAATTGTGATATGGCCTGTATATAATTCTTTTCTTGGGTTAGATCTTGTAGATACAGGATACTATTTGTATCAGTATGATACCCCATTATCTCCATATGGAACGTATACAACATATCTTGCTACATTGATAGGGGCAGTTTGGTTAAAAGTATTTCCAAAACTGGGGCTTTGGGGATTGAATGTATTGGAAATTATCTTGGAATGGATTACCTGCTTTGTGGTTTATAGAAGTTTTAAGGATAGATTTGGCTCAAAAACAACTATGTGTGGTATTGCTATAACTATGTGCGGTATTAGCACTTACGTTAATATATTTAATTATCACCAGCTGAACATGACTTTATGTTGTATCATGTTATGTTTTATGTATCAGGCGTTAATAAAAGAGAAAAACTATTTATTGTTTATTTCAGGTTGTTTAGGGGCACTTGCAGTAACATGTCGTATGCCGAGTATTCTTACATTAGTATGTGTGCTTTGTATTTTTTACTGGAATATTTTGGTAGAAAAGAACAGAAAAGGACTGGTTAAAAAGTTTTTTTTATTTCTAAGTGGTTATGTTGTTGTAGGAATATGTGTGGCTCTATTTTTATATGTGTTTCAGTTGACGGATATAATTATAGGAGAATTATTTCGACTTAATAATCTGGGAAGCACAAGTAGTGCTGCATATGGAACATCATCTATGTTAAAAAATCTTATAGGAGATACATTTTGGGGAAGTCTTGCAGCTTTGCTTTTCATATTTTGTATTTTTGGATTTGCTTTTCTATATGAGTGGATGCAAAAGAAAAAAGGAAAAAGAATAATTATTCTAGTAGGATATATTTTCTTTATGATTCCAACTATATACATAGTAATTTATAAGATCGGACAAGCACCTTCATTTATTCAGCTAACATCTTTTTCATGGTTTTTATATGGAATGTGTTTTGTGATAAGTATCTATTATATAATTCGAGGAATTGTTAGTTCTACACGAGAAACAGCAGAAGATGGGACTGTCATGCTGATGGCAATTGCGTTGATTTTATTATGTATAGTCGGATCAGCAGCAAGAGCAAAACATGTTATTCTAGGTTTATGGTTTATTGTGCCTTTTATAGGAAATAAAGTGAAAGAAGTTTTTTACGGAATACCTTTCAGTAATACTATAATAATTAAAAATCATTCTATAGAGAAGTTCTCAAAGAAAACTTTACAAATAACAACAGGTATTGTTATTCTGATTGGAACCATATGTTTTGGGAAATTTGTGTTGACAACAAATAATTTTGATTCTACAGATAGGACTATGTTAACAGAAAAAGTAGATAGTGACAAAGTGAAATATATAAGGACAACTAACCGTGAAGCTGAGGCAATAAATGGTGTACTGAATGTTCTTGAAGGTCAGAAACGAGAGTTATTAGTTGTTGGAAATGGAGTTGGTTTTTATTATTTGACAGGAATGAAATCTTATGTAAGACCATGGGTGTCAGGAACATCATATACTTACGATAAATTATATGGTGATTTAAAAGAAAGGACATGGCGAAAAGAAAAAAGACCTATTATTTTAGTGTGTAGGACAAATCCATATGAAGGTTTTAGTTATAAAAATTATGATGTGCTGAAAGAAAGGGAAGAAGTAAATAATTATGATGGAAAGAAAGATTTGATATTTGAGTTTATGGATGTCTATAAATATTCAAAAATATATGAAAATGATTATTTTGCATTGTATGAGCCAGATTCAAAAAAAGAAATGGAGATATGGGAATTATGGTAAATATAAAACAACAAAAAGTTAAAGATTTTTTATTTTTGCATATATGCATACTATGGTATACAATGACATCAATTTTATCAAAAGCAGCATCAAGATATCCATTTTTATCGCTAAAATATTTAATCTGTTTTATGGGAATATTTATAACACTAGGAAGTTATGCAATATTATGGCAGCAAGTGATTAAAAGATTCAAACCTTCTGTAGGTTATTCAAATAAAAGCGTATCTTTGATTTGGACGATGTTTTTTTCAGCGTTGATTTTTAATGAAAGAATTACTCTATATAATTTGATTGGGGCAGTGATTATTATTACTGGAGTAATATTGGTGGCACAAGATGAATAATCCGTATTATATTGGTGTTGTTGTAACAGCATTTGCATCAGCAGTTTCACAGATCTTATTAAATGTGAGTGCTGAAAAAAAATATGAAAATAAAATCAAAGAATATCTTAATCCATGGGTGATCTTGTCTTATATGATACTAGTAGTCGTTCTTGTGACAAATATATATTTGCTCGGTTTCATGAACCTCAAGGAAGAAAATGCAATTGCATCATTAACATATGTTTTTGTATTGATATTGAGCAGGATTGTTCTAAAAGAAAAAATAACATTAAAAAAAATTTTGGGAAATGTATTGATTATTATTGGAATATTAATCTTTATATATGTATAAGATGTGGAAGGTATATGGATGTTTAATAAAAATGAGACTACGAAAGTGAAAGCTGTTGCAATATTATTGTTACTATTTCATCATTTATTTTATAGCATGGATCGAGTACAGAAAAGTGGAATTAAATTTCTTATATCGTATGAAAAATTAGTACAACCTGTTGCAATAACATCTAGAATATGCGTTTGGATTTTTGTGTTTTTATCAGCATATGGATTATCATATCAATATAAAGTACATAAAGACGAGGAGTCTTCGATGCAATTTATCTTAAAACATTGGATTTCTTTAATGAAAACATATTGGTTTTGTTACGTTATTATTTTAATGCTTTATATTCTAATAGTAGGAAATCCATTAGTCGTATATGAGTACAATTTAAAAAAAGTATTTTTGGATTTTATGGGGTGGTCAGATTTCTTCCATACACCAATGTTAACAGGCGTATGGTGGTATATGTGTTTTGCACAGATATTGATTGTATTGATTCCGATAGTTGTTGCCTTTTGCGAAAAAATAGGTGTTGCAAGTTTACCTATAGGATTTTTATTATTACAGTATATGTCAGGAGGGATTCAGTCCATTTATGGAGGAAAATACTCGAACTATTTTCTGGTTGTAATATTAGCAGTTATATGCATGGAAAATCAGCTTTTCGATATGATTTTGCAGTTAAGAGGAAGCCGACTACAAAATATAGGAGAAGTTATAATGTTAGGAGGGGGACTTGCTATATTACTTGTTTTTAAATATCAATTTAAAGAGGTTGATCAATGGCAAATTAATAGTGCTGTAAGTGCCAGTGCTGCATTTTTGATAATTGTACTTGTTTCGAAATATCTCAAAGGAAAAAGAATAACGAAAATTTTGATATTTTTAGGAAAATACTCGGGAAACATATTTATGACACATGCCTTTATATATATATATTGTTCTGATGTTGTATATTATTCACATAATGCAGTGCTTAGTTATATTACTTTACTTGGAATAAGTTTAGTTCTAGCAGTTATAATTGAAAAAATTAAACAAATTATACATTATAATGAAGCAATTGAAAAATTTATCATGCAGAAGATTGGAAATAGACATTTTAAATGAATAATAGATATGATATGATTATATTACAATATAGAAATTATGGATAAATAACTCAAACTTCGCACATAAATTTTAGTTATGCACCTTGAAAATTCAATACCTGGCAGTAATTCAGTTGTCAATATTCCGTTTTTTATGCCGCTTGTAGTTTCGTTTTCAGCAGAGTAGGAATAGCATC
>SKEW01000049.1_pt1 | contig 152052 bp, 189 predicted proteins | sample 4841441 | NCBI WGS metagenome assembly SKEW01 (sample SAMN11008799, study PRJNA524170) | human gut metagenome | isolation source: fecal sample from pouch patient p41 | place: Israel: Tel-Aviv | reverse complement strand
AATGCCATAAAATTCCACCGCCTTAGATTGATATATACAGTATACCACATTTAGGCGAAGCTGAGGGATTTGTGTAAAATTTTCAAGGTACTATAGTAGGGCTTTTGACCCTAACATCTTAATACTCATATTTTACAATTCCTTTCCAATAAATACAGTCTGTCCACCTTCGGTATTGCTTACCTCGAAGAATAGAATTTCTTTGATTTTTACATTTTCTGTCAGAAACTTTTGGCGTGTCGCAAGCTCTTGCTTTTCAACCTTTGGAGTGACCGTGTAATCACCCTTGTAGTACTCCACTCCGGCATGGTCGGAAACAACCTGTAAATGCTCAAAGTCAACCTTGATCTGCTCATTTCTAGTGCGAAAATCCACGTCCAGTTTTTTGTCAATCTCGCGAAACGTTACGTCAAATCGCATTAAATCACTCCCTCTTTCAGGATTCTTCCAACGTGTACGCTCATGATGTCGGATGCAAGAGCCTCTCCGGCTGTAGTCCGCACTCTTATCTGCATCTCACCCTGTGATCGTGGCTGCTGCCGTAATCCTAGCGTGTCCTCTTGTGTCAGAGTCAGTGATACGGACGTACCGGAGCAGTTGCAATCTGACAAGCTTTTTTCAAGCGTTGCGACGCCATTCTGCGTTATCGTAATGTACATCTCCGCAATCAGTGATGTGTCGAACGGCAGTGTAAACTCTAACGTAGGTGTTGTTCCTCTTATCATGCTATCACCTCCTAATATCCAAATCCGGCAATATCGTAAGACATGAGTTCATCTTCGCTTACCGGAGTTTCTTTTAATTTGTATTCACTCCATTTCGCCATTGATGCTACTCCTTTCTGAGTGATTTTCTTTCGTGTTTCTATTAAATAATTACACTTATAATGGTACAGTAATTATTTATGATATTTATGCAATTCCGCTTGTGCCTTTTATAATCTGTAATGCCAATCTCGAAATCCAACATTACTGAACATTTTTAATAAACACTTCCGATACGTTAATTCCTACTCCAGCTTGAATATCTCCGCCGAATGGAGTGATGCTAACTTGTCCGCTAGTTGTAATTTTAAAAATAAAACCGAGAGAATCATTGATGTATATCCTGCGGAATATTCCGAACAGAGGTGCTGGCGTTACTGTAAATAGCTTATATTCAGTTCCGTTTGTAAGTTTCGATGTCGTATTTCTAGAAATTCTAAACCATGTTACAGCTCCTGCTTCCGCAACATCACAAGTTAGATAGCTACCCTCGACAGTTCTTGTTTTTGGCACTATAACAGAGTTAATAACTTCCCTTTCTTCATTAACTTCTTTTGCTCCATATGGGCTACCTTCTTGAGAGTACTCAGTAACATCAGTGAAAGAAACTGTATTGTCGCTGTTGTTCGTCATTTTGTATTTCTTGTTTCCAGTTGTGTCTTTCAATACGCTGTCCTTAAAATCAGTTCTTAATGCCATAATGATACCTCCTATAACTTCATTCCAAGCTTGATATCACCGAGCTTGTTCTTGTTTTCCTTGATGCTGTTCAAACCATTGTAGTAATCAACAGTCATCTGTTCATATCTATTCATATCCTCATAAGACGGTGTCTGCTGATTTGGATACCAGTTCTTCATGTCTGAGAATGTATATTTTACAAAACCGAACGACTTGTCATGTAAAAGCTTCAAGTTCAATTCAATCAGATTAAATTCATCTGCATATGGGAAATCGGAATATGTCTTATCGTTACCCATATCCTCATATTCGTATTCAGGAAACAACTCGAAAGACAAGTCGATCAGATATTGGATGTTATTCTTGATTCTGTTGTAATCAGTATGAGAAAAATACGAGTATTCCCTCCAATTAGTATTTGGTGTCGAAAATGATGCCATGCTATTACCTCCTTGTTTCAAGCGTTCCACTTACAGTTCCGTCATAGGTCAGCGACACGCTTTCCGCTACCGTCTTAACCATTTTTCCGTCACGGTTTTCTTGATAGATTGTATCTCCGGCATCCAGCGCAGGTTCTCCACGGTAATCTATAGAGTAGTCAATGCCTGGATTGTAATAATCAGCTACCCATTTGCAGACTTTATCGCAGAGTTCCTTATCCGAAATCAGAGGATTGCTCCAATCTTTTTCAACACCGTAATTGCTGATTTCCGCAACAGAATAAGCGTTTGACTGATTGAATTTTTTACCGTTAACGATTACTTGAACCTTCTTTCCCATGTCATTTCCGCTAAGTTTAAGTTCAACAAAGTATGCTCCACTGTCCGAAATTTCAACACTTTGACCATTTGCCTGATTCTCAAGAGAAGCTGTATAAGAATGATGTGGTTCGTCAAACGTATATAGCAAAGTTTCATTCGTCCACTCAACCTCTTCGCTTACTACTTCTTCAAGCGTATCGGATTTTGAATAGACAGTTCGGATATTCTTTAATCGCTTGATATTCTCCGGCTTACTCATAGTCGGACTGGAATACATATCATCTCTTTCGATTGTGTAATCGATGTCTTCACCAAGTTCAATATAATCAACCACAAGCCTTGTATTTACATTGATCCTTCCAAACTCAATAACCATCTTGTCGAATTCTTCAAACTGGTGATCTGTAGTCCATGTTTTCACATCAGCATAGTGAATTTTTCCATCAGAAATTCCGATAGATTCAACAATCTGGTCTTTCAGATAAGTGTTAATGCTCATCGTATTAGGGAACAAATAATACACTTTCACTTTCATTCCATTGCTTTTTCTAGGGATCTCAAACGTCTTTACAATCTGCGGAGGCGTCGAAAACGTTCCTCCTTTAGGGGCAATATCTTTTGTAACAAATCCGACATCATCTTTAACACCAGTCCTCGGAAGAAACGGCGGTCTTTTACTGAGCTGCCACATTGAATCTTCATATGTCGCATAACGCGTCTTTTTATTGTCAATATTCACATTGGAAACATCAGAGAAATATGCAGTCTCAGTAGAAGTTGTCTCTGCATCCGGGTCAAATGCTGACTTGATACAGATTTTTCCATATCTATCTACAGTCAAAACGCATCTTCCGGCATTAGCAATAATTTGCAATGCTTCTTTGTGCGACACTAATGGAATAGGGTTTCTGACCTCTACGGACTTTAAGTATTTGTCAATAAAAAACTTGTCTTGAGGAATCGAATAAGTACCGATTGCATCAGCAATCACATAATTTGCCAAAGCATACAGTGTAATTCCTTTTGCGTGCCAGTCTCCACGGTAATAGTCACCATCACCGAACTGTTGAAGAACGTCTACGGCTTTAATGCCCGCTTCATCGTCACTTGCTGACCACTCACTCAGCTTTAATGTATGCAACAAAATCCACTCTGTTGTTCCATCGTCAAGGTCATATCCCATCTGAACAACTACATCCTGTCCTGTCCTTAGATAATTGATAATTGATTCCTTATTGTCGTAATCGAATTTCTTATCGTTATTATCAAGAGTAAGCGTGAAGTTAATCTCCGGCAAGTCCTCATTGATCTGTGACATCGTAGAAGCCGATTCTGCGTTGATTATGTCATTATCTGTAAAAACTATCGCACTGCCAAATAAAATGCTCTCAATACGCACACGATTGTTTGTAGAGGACATTGCAGTGACTTTTATCTCAAGAGAAGTTGTGTTATCGAATCTATCATCTGTCGTAAAGTTCAAATTGCTGTTTGAATAGCTCTTTGATGTTCCGTCAGATGTGATTATGCTGAATTTGCTAGGATAATTCCCGGCAAACTTGATGGTCAATCCGGCAATGTCGACACTCTCTTGAAATGTCATTTTCACCGAGAAACTGCTTGAGAACAGATTCTTCGATACAATTCCAACAGGTTCATACTGAGATGCTGCATCTGGCAGAAATCTCATGGATCCATCTAGCAGCCAAAAGTTATTCTCATATGTTGCATATTGGCTTTGAACTTCTTTCTGTTCAAACACTCCATCAAAATCAGAAAATCCGGCATACTGGCTTTGATTACTCAGAAATGCCTGACTCTGTGCTGCATCATTTATAACGCCGAGTGTTACCTTCATGTGAGAAGCATTTCTCAGTGGATTTTTCATCGATTCTCTATATGCATCTGATACTTCGTACATCCTACCACCCCGCATCAATGATATTGACTTTACAGTTTATATAAGCAAGAGGACGACCGGATGAATCAATCTTGAAAACATCTGCCGTCCTGTCTCCTGGGTACATGGTAAGAGTTATCCAATCATTTTCAACCATGTCCCAAAATCTTACTGTTACAAGAAAATTTTTAAATTCTTGCAACATAGCAGACCAAGTGGCCGCATCTAAGTACGGCCACTCTAATGAATCAATTTTATAGTTGTCTCTGCTTATCTTTTGTCCGACAAATTTGTTTGAAGCATTTCTAGCTCCATTCACGGCAGTAGTAACTACAAAGTTCGGATACCGCTTCGGAGCCGGAAAGCTCTTGCCATTTACTTGTATAAAATTACTTATATGTCTAGCCGCCATAAAAACATCTCCTATACGGTACTAAAACTATACCCTGAATTTCTACTTCCTCGTGAAAGCTGTCGATTCACCTTCTTGCTATCAATCCTTACAGACGAATCCTTCTTGAGAAGTCTCTCTTGATAATTAATGATCTGTCTTAACAACGCATTTGTCTCATCATTCGCTCTTTCAACTCCGGAACTTACGGACTGAACTATCTGCTGGTTATTCGCAACCACATGATTACTTCCCATACGGCCAATGTATTCAGAACCAAATCCGTTTTCATTTGCAATGTATACTTCCCCGTTTACTGGCATACCGCCATTCTTATAACCCTTATATCCTCTTGCTGTCCAACCTCTATACAGACTTCCGTAACGAGAAACGGTATATCTGATGGCAGCAACCATATTTGACAATGGGTCATAGATGTTTGAATCATACGGAGACATTGCGTAACTGCGGAACGTAGGGTCAATGACCTGCATAAGTCCTTTTGACGGAATACCTTTCTTGGCATTGCTATCCCATAAGTTGATAGCATTCGGATTGCCGCCAGATTCATGTTGCATCTGCATAAGCAATGCATTCAGATTTGAAACGCTGTACTGGTTTGTCAATCTCAGAGCTTTTTCAGCAAGGTCAGCCCACTGCTGAACACCTTTTGAAGCATTGTAAGATACGTTGCTTTGTCCAAATTCAGTAAAAAGCCCTTTTACCTTATCTACAGCCAAATCAAAAACTGTATTAACAGCTCCTTTTGCCATAGACAATCCAGGCTCAATAGCACCACTCAAATTCGTAAAATGATCGATCGCAAGCTGAACTAATTTCCCCGGATTAGTAATATATGAAAATACATTTCCAGTGAAATCTTTAAATTTAGCCCATGCACCACCGAAGAAATCTCCAATACCGTTTTTAAAATGCGGTATGTTGCGAGCCTGCATAAGCTCTTTTGTTTTACCAGCTGGAAGGACTTTCGTACCTTTAGGCATTGGCAATACAACATTTCTTCCAGTAGGGATAATTGTTCTACCATTAGGGAACTGTACAAGCTCTCTATATGTTCCACCTGCTTGATCGTTTACCATTCCGATAGTATCTTTAGCAACTCCGTTACCGCCAGTACCAGTAGCAAAGGCTTCGATTAAGTCGCCTTTACCGCCAAGCTTACCGTAAATCCAGTTGACAGCTTCTCTAACTCCATTCAAAGCATTTTTGATCGGAGTAGAAATCCATCCACCAACTTTCTCGAAGTAAGAACCAATATTATTAAATATTGCAGTGATTCCATTATAGGCTCTTCTGAATACACCTCCGAACCATGTAGCAATAGAACTCATATTTGCTTCAATTTCTTTGCGTCTTAAGCCAAACCACGAACCTATAGCTAAGAATGCTGAATTTACATTGGAACGAGCTCCTTGGTATTTCGTCTTAAACCATGTACTAATGCTATCCATATTAGTCTGAACATCAGATTTCCTTTTTCCAAACCATGTTCCAACGTCTGTAAATGCTGTGTTTACATACTTACGAGCACTTGTGTACTTCGTATTCATCCAAGTATCGACATCTTTTGTATTGTCTTGAATTTCAGTTTTCTTGTTGCCAAACCATGTTCCGATATCGGAGAATTTTTCTGATATAGCTTCACGAGCCTTTCCAAATTTATCTCCAAACCAATCTTTCACATCATCAAATTTCTCAACGATCTTGCCTTTCAAGTCAGTAAAGAAATCAAGTAGTGGTTGTGAATTCTCTGTAATTCCTTCAAGAACTCCTTTGATGATATCAGAACCAAGAGCTGCCAATCCAAGTCCTGAAAGTGACGGTAAAACAAATTTAGGTAATTTCATTTTGACTTCTTCTTCACTCATGTCGAATACATTTGTGAAAAATCCTATTGCGATACCTCTTAAAAGATCATTCGGCAAATTAATGATTGCGTTCGCAAGCGATACCAAGAGTCCTGATAAATCCCATGCGATTTTTCCCCAATCAATTCCGCAAATGAAATCTACAATTTTTTGCCCGATTATCTCAAATGTCTTATCTCCTTGCAATCCATCAATTGCGCCCTTTAGTGCTTCGAGAACACCGCTGACAAAATTACCGAATGTTTCGCCAGTTAATTTTGCATCCCAATTTTCAAAAAACCCAGTAATACTGCTTGCCAATGAAGCACCAAAGTTAGACCAGTCAAAGTTCGCCGCGAACGAATTAAGTGAATGAAGTGCGGTATTAATTGAGCTCGCAATGGTCGCCCCAATATTGTAGAACAGCTCAGGCGAAATCAATCCGTTAAGAAATGTGGCAAGGTCTTTTCCAAAATTATCCGCTTTGTGATAAATTTCATCCCACGGAATACTCTCCATTGCTGCATTGAGCTTATCACCAACCATTTTTCCAATTTCAGTGAAATCAGAATTCTTAATAGCTTCCTTGAATTTATCTGCAAGCTGATTCATTGAATTAGAAACTTCAATCGTCTCAAACATATCTGAAGGAGAAGGACTGCTTGCTCCACTACCAGAACCACTACTTCCAGACGAGCTACCGTTATCATTCGGCTGGATAACATTCAATTCATCGATTCCTAATGTATAGTTCTGCAAATCTTTAAGAGCTTTTTCAGCACCGTTAGCCGAGTCCTTAGTTGTGTCCAATCCAGACGCGTAGTTTTTCCAAGCCTTCTTAGCTTGTACTACATATCCCTTCCCTGTGAGAGCTGCCAAAAAGTGCCCAACAGCATTTAGAGCACTGGATACCATATCAATAAATGATGATATGTACGGAGCAACGACATTTACAATTGGGGCAAACGCAACAGCCCAAGCATTTTTCAAATACAGTAAGGAAGATACCATTGAAGAAATGCTATTGTTATATGAGCCACTGTACTGAACAAGGTTATCCGAACCTTCTTTGATTGCTTGCTTGATCTGACTAATCAAACCGAAAATAGTAGAAAACATAATTGAAGAACCTATCATTCTTCCGAATGGCATTCCATTATTCTTCTTTTTGTTTTCAAATCCCATCAGTTCTTTAAGAGTTCTGAATGGATGCGCGGCCTTATTAGCAATATCCCTTGCGTTTTTCATTGTCTTTCCGATGTTTTTGAGCGCTTTGGCAAGGTTATTGACTCTATTGCTAAACCCAACTGTCTTTTTCAGTGTTCTCTGGAACTGTTCGGCACGCTTGTTGGCTTCTTTCAATGCCTGAGCTGCCTTCTTAGCTTCATTCGCACCCAAATCTTCCCGAGCCTGTTCTTTCATGCTCTTTTCATACAGTCTCTTAGCTTCTGCTATTTCGATTTTCTCACGCATAACTCTGTCATACTCAGGATCACCCTGCGTAAGTCCGCGTTTAGCCATATCCTCTAATTCAGCATTCAACCGCTTAATCTGTGCTTCATAAGTATTTATTTTATTCGTATTGAGCGAGTTTGTTCCGTTATTCAATTTCTCAAATGCTTCTTGCGCAGTACCACCGAAGCGATCCATAACATCGTTGAAGTTCTTGAGATTCTCTGCACCTTCACCGTAAACAGCTTTCATGGCACTTGCGTCATAATTCATGGCTTCTTCCGGCACAGAAGTTACTTTCTGTTCATAACCGCCGCCGCTTGTATCAGCATCTTTTGCTGTACTGATTTCAAACGGTTTACTTCCCGGAAGTTTCGCAAGTGCTTCTCTGAAAATTTCAGCTTGATTCGTAGCTTTCTGAATATCATATACAAGTCCTTCGATTTGCACGCCAAGTTCTTTACTTCTTTGAGTAGCAAGCTTCTTCTCAAGACTAGCATTGAGTCTCTCTGCACTACTTGTAGCACTTTTTAATCCAGCTTGAAGCTCTTTCACGCTCATTCCAGTAACATCAAGGTCTGTTCCGACTTTTGAATGTTTTTCAAAAAGGTCATCGAGTGAAAGTTTCTTGCTTTTCACTTTCGGCTGTGCAACTCTTGAAATGCTGTGAAGTTTCTTTTCCGCTTTATCAAGTCCAGAAGTATTGATATTTGCACCGAATAACTGAGAAAAAGACTTGCCTGATTCTTCTGCATTTTGTAATGCATCTCCGAATTCAGTAGCTCCCGACTTTGCATCAATTACGCTTTTCCTGATATCGTCTACACCATTAATGACTGAATCCCAAACATCTTCTTCCATCCACTCAGGCTTGTAGAAAGAGTTTGCAGTTTCATAGAATTTCCTCAGAGCATTTTCTATCTGATAAAATTCATCTTCAACACTGTAGGCTTCCTTAAGGATTGTTGGAAACTGGTCTTTTAATTCCTGATAATAGGAATCAAGTTCGATTCCACCTTTTGTAGAAAATTTCTGTTTAGCAACAGGAGTTCTATTCTTATAATCATCACCTAAGGACTTTGCTGTCTCAGGTGAGATTTTTATTTTCCCACTTTTCTTAATCCAATTGTATAGCTCCTGATATTCGTCTGACGTGGTCTTCGCAATTTGACCATGCCTTTTAACGATATTACCAAGAGCTTCCATGTCATCTGCCGCGCCTTTATACGGCTTTCCAGCACTATTCGCAAGGCTGTTTGCAATTTTATTGGAAAGACTTTTGACTTGTCCTGCAACATCTTTGCCGGCAAGATTAAGATTGAAGTTTTTGATTAAGTCATCCGACAACTTCTTTCCCATGTCTTTTGCCGACTTTTCCATAGCCTTGCCGGAGAACAGCTTATCAATATTAAGTCCTTTTAAAGATACCGCACCTTGAGCAACGAGCATACAACGTTCGAGTGCTTCTGTGACAGCATCTATTCTTTTTTCAAGACTACCCATTGAACGATTCGCTTTTTGCGCTTCTGCTTCAATGATTATTTCCAACTTATCAATTTCGGCCACTGTTCTCACTTCTGTTCTCTGTCATTCGCAACCTCTGCCCATGCCGCAAAACTAGCTGCTGCAATCTGCGTATTTTCATGAACGATTTCCTCTACTTCTTCCTCTGTTAATTCATGCTCATTAAAATCTCCAACGATCATATGAGTTTCAGGATATTTAGCATCTTTTGATACAACGCAACTAATTGCATTAAGAACATACAAGCCATTCATCCAAGCAGAAATATCTTGCATGACAGCTTTTTCTCTCTCTTTATCCTCTTGAATCTTTTTGTAAACGTTCATTTCTTTCGGAGTCATCTTCCAAAACTCAGAGCAACTAATTCCGCATTGCGCAGCCATAGGCAACCAATATTCATATATGAACTGCGTATAGCTGGTTGGAATGATTACTCTTCCTCGGCTGCTTCTTCCACTTCTTTCTTGGACTTCGTAGCTTTCTTCGGAGTCTCCTGCTCGTCCTGAGTCATTCCGAGCATCTTCTGGAAAAAATCTGATTCTGCAACGGCATCAGCAAATGCGTTTGTGATTTCAATAATGTTTCCACCACCAAGTACATGCTGAGTGATTAAGTGCTCAGCTTCATCTCTATCGCAACCAACTACCGCACAAACAAATCCCATAGCGATAAGTGTCATCTGCTTTTTTCTGAAAGCATCGAGAATTGAGAAGCCCTGCTCTTCCATCTTCGTGTACTCAGCAAATGCCATTTCCTTTACGTTGTAGTTTTTTCCATTAATTTTTACTTTGACCATTGTTCTTCCTCCATTTTTTCAATCAAAAAAAAGAGCCGCCTTAAAGCGACTCTATTTAAAACATATTACTCAGTTACAATTTCTTCTTTAACGTCCTCTACTGGCGCGTCATTTACTGGAACAAACTCTTCATTCATATCCAGTGTATTTTCTTCCTGTATCAGACTAGGCTGCGGGAAATCCTGTAGCAGCGTCAGAATTTTTAATCTCTGAATCACGAACGATTGTCAGTGTCATCTCACGAGCACCGTTTACTTCACCGCCATTGATTTTAACAGACATTTCTCCACTCCAAGAGAACTGTCCATCAGCTCCGTCAGCACCGAAATCAAGCTGAAAAATCTGATGCTTTCCGCAAGCAGCAAGAACAGCTGCGTGAGCTTCTTTGGTATAGTTTGCTGTAAACTGCATGTCATCTGCTGAACGCACACCTGGTACAGAAGCTTCATCTGTATCTTCAAGGTCTGTTACAGTGATTTTCTCCGGATCACCACCAAGATCAGGATAACTCTTGATTGCACAAACCCTTGCTACTGTAGCACCAGTTGCCCCGACTTTGAGAACTGTGTTAATTGTACTTAATGCTTTTACATTAGCCATTTCTATCTTCCTTTCTACCGCTAACTATTTGCGGTCAGCGAATACCTCTAATTGGTATTCGGTACAAATTTAAAATTTTGCTATATCATCTACTGATGCAACAAGGCGTTTAAACCTTGCCACCATTCGGTAAATATTCGTATCTGATGCATTTTCAATATGCTTTGGGCCGTATGCACGAACATACCCCATCATTCGCATAGCATCGCAACACTGATTTATGATATTCTTTGATTCCGTAATATTCTTATTGGAATAGCACTGAATCTCAATTACGGACTCGACAGCATTCTCACTGTTTTCCAAGTCCATGCAAGCATCTTGATTGTCAATCTGAACAACCGATACTGCCGGAAATGACGGAGGGCTTTTACTGGAATAGTTTGATACACTCTTGCAAGTATCTTTCACATAAGATTTTATGTTACTCAGCACTCTGTTTGACACATCAATCACTTCCAAACACCTCCTTCGCAATATGGCTTATAACGCTCATATCTCTTAAATACTGCGCTGTCTCATACATGAATGGTCTTGATGGCATACCTTTTGTCCAATGTCGTTTGCCATCTTTGAAATAAAACCATCCAGCTTCACCGTGGTCATTTATATCGTATTTCCAACCAGCTATAGAAGTGTCAGGGTGCGGAGAATCCTCTCCGACAACACCCGTTCCAAACTCAACGTAGCAAGCATACGGGCAATCCGTATAAACACTAAATGAAGCTCCATCATAAACGATATCTCCGGGCATGATATTCAGACTTTCCAGTAACTCTCCTGTATAGATAGCATCTTTAGTGCCTATCTTCATTTGAGCTACAGCAACGCCCTCTTCTGCAAGTTTATATGCAAATTCCTCACATTTCTCTTGCAGTGAGTTTTTATACTTCCGTATCTCTGCTTTCAATTTCTTGAAACCACTTAATGATAAATCAGTTTTATACTCAGACATTTTTCGCCCTCGCTTTCAAAGCAACAACGATTCCATTTAAGCCATCTGCAATACCAGCAACAGTATAGTCTGCTGATTCTTCATCTACAGTACCGTCTGCCTTCATTACTGGTTCGCTCACCCATATTAAGGATTCTTCTTTAATAGGAAGTTTCTCTACTGTTGCAAGCGTCCTAGTATAGCTTAAATTTGTTCCAAACATATCAGCATAAGCATTACCTCTACTTGCTGATAAAGTCGCTAGAAACGCAACAGGAGAAGCGTAACCGCCAATGTAGTCTCCTGTTTCATCTCCATTTTCATCTACAATTGGAACTCTGCCACTATAATTGGAATACCATAATTTTTTAGAATTTTTTTTCAAGTTTCTCAATGTGCTATCCCTCCACCATCATTGCACATATATCCCTGCGACCATTTTGCTGACATCGGCAATATGGTCACGCACAATCTTCTTTCTACTTAACCCAGTAGACGGGAGATTACGGATCACCGTTCCTTTCTTAAATTAGTGTGCATATAGCAACAACTCCTTCAAGATACGTATTTCTGGAAAACCACGTTCGAGTTCCAGTATTATCATTGTGGGAAGATTCTCCCTCAACTCCTATTTGATTGTAGTCGTATAGAGCCAAACCGCGGATATTGGAATAGAAACGTTCCATATCTCCAGCAACAAACTCTTCTGTATATGACTTCGGGTAATTCCGTATCACGCATACTTCTTTATATGCGTTCTTTACTTTTATTTTCAGAATGGATAAATCAGATTCTTCCGATATACCCAATTCAGTTATTAAATCCTCATATATCTCTTCAATCAACTTATCCATCTTCAAACACCTATTTCTTTGTCTGTCTCACTGTTTTTGGCTTAGACTCTGTGGTCTGTGCCTTTTTAACAGTTTCTTCAACAGGTTTCCAACCGCAAGAAAGAAATGCGGAAGCCTGAATATCAGACTCCACACGCATTCTCACGCCATCTTTCTCGAATGTAAACATTTCGATCACTCCTTAGTCTGCTGGGTTCTGGCAAACACCGATTGCATCTTTCTTCTGATTCAGGACGAAAGCATCGTAACGTACACGACCTTCTACAAGGCTACCAGAGATACCAGGTGCGTCCTCATGAATCTTATACTCAGCAAGTTTAATTGGTGACGGCATAACCACTGGATTAGTGATTACAAAGTTTGTTTTCTCCGGGAAGTAAGAAGCCGGCGCCTTAATGATAAGAACTCCGTCAACCTCACCTACAAGTCCTGTGATAGCAAGCTGTGTAGCCATATCACCTTTCTTTGTAAATGCCTCGTCAAGTTTCAGCATATTGTAGTAACCCGGAGTTACGATACAAACTCTTCCACCTGTCGGAACTTTTGCATTGTCAAGAATCTCCTGTACAGCAAGGAATTTCTCATAAGCATTTGCTTTTGTTACAGCAACGTCTTTTACAACGTGTGATACGTCTGCTCCGGCAACCAGTTTAGCGATACGGTATGTATCAATCTCAGGGATAATAACCTCGTCAATCTGACGTCTCAGCGCAGCTGCCGCAGCCATTGTTCCCATTGTGTCATCTTCACTCTTCTTGTCGATTGTAAATGTGAAGGCTCTGTCTTTGGAAAGAACCATCTCCTGAACTTCATTCTCAAGCTCTGCCGGTGTTCCGTATCTGTTGGCGCCATCTGTCTTGTAATCCCCCATTGTAGCAGTCGGTACAGAAAATACCTTTACTGTGGAAACTCCAACCCAATCGTATGCGTAGTTTACAAGTGCAGATGTAAGCGCACCAATCTTAAATCTTTCATCCACGATCTGTGAATACTTCTCAGCGTAATTAACAGCCATTTCAATTCTCCTTTTCTAACTTTTTGAAATCAGCGAACACATCTTTATGTGCCCAGTATATACTAGGAAGATTAACCGTTGAATCCTTTCAGGAATAAATCAGTCTCTTCATCTTCGCCCTGTCCAGCATTTACTGGCGGTCTACTCTTAAGCCATTCTGTCTCAGCCTCTTTAATTGAAGCATCTTTGAATTTACTCATGTTCTCAGTGACTTTAACCATATCACCGTCAAGCTCTGCCTGTGCAGTATCCTTAGCCATGTCTCCTGACATTCCAAGCGCAAGATAGCGATTTGTAGCATTTGTCATTTTGATTGTGTTTTCCAATCCCTGGACATATTTTTTATGCTCTTCTTCTGCCTCGCGTTTTGCCTCTTCTTCCTGCTCTTCTGCTGTCTGTTTAGCTTTTAACTGCTTTCTGTAGTTGGCGGCTTCTGAGGATGCCTTATTGTAGTCATTCTGCAACTTTGCACTGTTGGCTCTTTCCTGTGCTAACTGCGCCATCAGTTCTTCTACAGTAGGCTCTTTCTCTTCCGATGCGTTATCCGGATCCTGATTCTGCTGTCCCTGTCCTTCAAGGTTTTTGTTTTCTTCCATAATCATCATGTTCCTTTCTTTCGCGTTTAGAGTTCTCTCTCATAGTTACATTTCGCGATTATAGACTTCTCTGTCTTTCGCGTTTGATAAGGCACTTCTCTGTGCCATGTATGAAAAACAGCCATATTTTTTATGACTGTAATTTCTAAAAATAAATGGTTACGCACCTGCAATTCACGATTTGATTTGTCGATGCTCCTAACGAGGTATCTTTGGCATGCATCATCCATGAATCACCAACGTGGAAAGCCTGTCCAATCGGAATATACTTTCCATTTATCTCGATGTGGTCTTTTCTAGTGACCTCATCAATGATTGATTCCCACCGCTTCATTGTCTTTCCACCATTCACAGCTTCTATATACCTAGCGTGGTTTATTGCCGTATTTACTTCGTTTTCAGCCATGAACCTTGCTCTATCCAGTGAATAGTAATAAGGATCATTCTTATGCTTTTTCGTGCTGTCTATGACATCGTAAGAAAAGCTCTTAACGTATGTCTCTAAGTGTCTATCCACGCTTGCATGCTTCCTAAGCGTTTCCAAATAGGAATCTTCAATCTGCTTTCTGATAAGCTCATAATCAATCTTATTCGCTTGAGCCATCGTGAACAGAAGCGTCATTGTGACAATGAAATTCTCTTCCAGTTCTTCTGCCATTTGAATCCTTTTAGATTTTTCTTCTTCCGGAAGATTCATTTCTCCGAAATACTTTTTGAATGACATACTGCGCTCATTTTTCACAAGCGCATTCAATTCATCAAAACTAAGATTCGTGAACATCATTATCACCTGTCTTCATTCCATCAAGAATCGGAGAGTTTTCTGTCTGATCTGACAAATCAGGCATAACTTTCTTCTCTCCTGTCTGTGGTTCACTTTTATGAATTAACGATTTTTGATATTCTTCAATCGTTTTCTTACTGTCAGCCCACGCCTGAGCTACATCCGGGAACAAATCAACCTGTTCCATAGCAACTCGACCATTTACACCCGATTTAATCATTGCCACCATTGAATTTACCTTTGTAGCAAGGTCGTATGTCTTGTTACGAATAAATTTCGGTTTGATATCTGAAAATTCCAGTGAACGAAGCGGACTGTCGAATGGAATGTCATTCGTGCTCTTAATGGCGATCATCTCAAGTTCAACGATTTCAGCCTTACCACGTCTAAGAATCTGCTCTTCCTTGCAAGCACTGTTTTCCGCAGCACTCCAACCGGAAGACATATTCATTGCAGAACCAGTAGAACCGCCACCCGGGTCGGTCTGAATCGGCACGTAAGCTTTCTGCAAAATAGTGTTTCGCTTGCTTACAATATTCTCTTGCACTCCCTGATAATCAAATGTACTGGAAATAGCCTTTAGTGTTGGAGTTCCACCGTTTCCGGTATTCCTAGCAAGAATCCACTGCCCTCCAACTGGAGCTTGTACCTTTCCATCTTCTCCAGGAGGTAATTCGAATCCAACTCCGAAATACACTTCCTGAGTTGTCTGTGCAACGCTGTTTGCAAAATCTGATACTTCCACGTTCAATGCGTTCATATCTGAAATCTGACGCTCGAAGCATCCTGTTCTGTCTGTAGAACGATTGAATTCTACAATCGGAATCTTCTTGAATGGATTCTTCTCGCCATTTCTTTCCATAAATGACCATTCATTCTTTTTAATAGAGCCATTTATGACAGTCTGCATATTCTTAATTTCGTAGCGAGTATCAGGAGTGAATACCGTGTAGTACACATCCCCGTTCTCTGTTCTACGGAATGTCACTCCGGCTAACTTCTCTTGAAGTGCTGAATTTCTGTAGATGCAGAATGTAAACAGTGGATTAAGTGTCACAAGGTCAAACGGAGCAAGTCCGTTATAATTCTTTTTGATATCGACAAACTGATAACCGATACCGTTGATTTCAACGTATCGTCCAAGCTCTTGGTCTTTTGAAAAGGCATATTCTGAATCATTCAGCTCATTCAACATTGAAATTCCATCGTCTTGAATCTCGTTCTGAGAATCTGTAGAACTTCTCAAGTCTTTATTCCCACGCTGGACGTATGTAATCGGTTGCCCCCATACATATCCGAGCTTGAATTCAGTAATTTGGTTCGCAAGGTTATCTGAAACTTTAATGTTTACTTCCTTGCGAATAATCTTTTCTCTGACAAGTGGCTGAATGCCTTTCTCGTATCTCATGAGAAGCGTCATTTCATTGGCGTTCTTCATGTGAATTACCATAGCTTTTTCAAGCACCTCGAAAATATTGTCTCTTGTGATTTTGTCTACGTCTGAATAAATCCGGCGTCTGCCAGTTAATTCAGGATATACATATGCTTTATTGTCCTCGGACACCGAATTCACCTACCTTTAAATCTGTAAAGAAAAAAGCCCTGCGTAACGTGTACGCAAGACCTAATCCCTGAAAAAATGAACGAATTACAATTTCTTCGATTATAATTATACCCCTGTATTTTATGAATTTTATGCAAATTTAGTCTGAAACGTATTTTTTTATTCTTCTTGACACCAATGACTGGTCAATACGCAGCTTCAATGCAATCTCCTGTTGAGACATTCCATCTTTCGTAAACTCAAGAATTGCTTTATCCTCAATGTCCTCGCAATCTGCAATCACTTTATCAATTTCCATTTCCAGCTTATGCAGATATTCTATATCTGTCTTAATCCGCTCTTCCATGATGCGACAATTCTCTTCCCACTCTTTTATTTTTACCTGTTCATGCTCTGAGCAACCACCAATGGTGAATCCTCTCGGCTCATATGGAAACTGCGGATTCGATCCATATACCTTGCCGGAATAACAAGAAGGTCTTTTTTCAACATACTTCTGTAGCTTTCTTCTGTCCTTTTCAAGAAGGATTCCAAGCAATCTGTAGTTTGCAATATCTCTTCTAGTGATTTTCATGTTAAACCCTCCTTAAACTGGACTTTGAATGATTGATGCCGGTCCGTCAATATCTCCATAAATTTTCATTGCTAACTGAGTGATCCCATCTCCGGCATCGTCATGTTCGTTATCACCAATCTGTACAGTCATATTCAATTCATCCATTGCATCACTGTATTCTTGGTCTTGGTGTTCCGGATCCAAGAATATGAAATGTTTCTTTACATCACCGGAATACGCAACCATCTTAGTCATTTTTTCCATGTTCCCCGGAGCTTTTTTATAAGAGCAGCTGCAATGGTAATTATGCTTTTCTAGTTCTGTGCTTACCCTGTCTGAATACATATCTCCACCATTGTTCGCTTCGAACTGTATTTCCGTAAGCTTTTCTCCTATGATTTTTCCAGTAACAAGAGGAATCGTAACTTCTTTCTTGCCTTTATTGAAAATCCATGAAGGAATGTACACATCTCCATTTGGATATTCATAACCGATAGGCATTGAGAGACTGTCTCCACCACCCCACGCAACATCACATGCGCCAACGACTCTATGGTCACCTTCCGGCAGTATGCCATTGTAGTATCTTAATTCGTCTGCCGGGAACAATAATCCTTCACGAACAAATGGGGTCTGCATAAACTTAGCCATCCACTCATTTTTATCAAGTCTGTCACGCATATTATGATAGTATTTCGTTGAAAATCCTTTTACCGGATAATCAAAGTTGGATTCTCCTTTTTCATTAAGTGCCGGAATTTTCCTAAATTTGTATCGTGGATTATTCTTGTACTGTTTCTCGATTCTTCCCAATGGGTCAGCAACATTCCATCGCGTACCAACCATCAACTCTTTTGAACCATCGTTTTTACGGTCAACAAGGATATTAAGATAATCTTGGTATCGACCATCTAATCGTCTTAGACTTAATGATTCTTTACGATCACGTACCAAGTCATCGACATAGAGATATCCATCTTCACTAATATCTACAGCACCAGTCCATGTACCATCAATACCACGGCAAGTTGTAGTTGCAAAACTTTCAACTGCATCATAGTACAGCTCATTTTTTTCTGATGATTTACTTACGAGCTGAACATCCGGGAAAATTTCATGGAATGTATACTCTTCATTTTCTGTTAGCTTAATCAAGTCATTATGGAATCTATCTGCAAGAATACCACTGTGACCACTCATGGCATTATGGCTTGATGGACGCTTACCGATTATCCATGCATAGAAGAAAATACAGATTGTACTCTTACCTACACGGGTCGGCATAGACAATCCATAGAAGTCATATTTGCCATCTTCCAAGTCCTGCAAGTCTTGAGCAACAATGCTAAGCGGATTCATTCTAGGTTCGTAGAATTTCTTTTTGTACGGCCTGTTTTTCTCCATATACAGCAAGAAACTCTCAAATCGGTTTGGAGCTTCCCATAAAAGAACATCCCAGTATAAGCTATTCAATGCATCTGACTTCTCGAGAAGTGGAATAACCTGTTTTATATAGCTAGTGATTTTCAGACAGTAAGAAAGCTCTGCATTATCCTCTTTGTATACAGCTCTTGCCATATCGAAAAGGTCACGCAGAGTTTCGCAGCACACAGGCTTTTTCTTTATTGCGTTTATAATTCTTTTGTTTCTACCTGATATCACTTAATCAATTTCCTCCAAAATAAAAAGAGCCAATATCTGCAATTTCTCACAAATATCGGCTCTGGCTCTTAGGCTCTGGCACTAATTATTTTTAATTTCAACAATTCCATTCTGATCAATGATTTTAATTTCAGCTCCCCAGTAAAATTTCACGTATGATTGTATTCCTGAAATAATATTTCTTAGTTTTTCATTTTCAATCAATAAAGAACTCATATCATCTTCAAGATTGGCAATTTTCTTTTTAAGTTTCTTCTTTCCCATAAATCTTCACATCCTTGTTCGCCGAACAATCTGTTCATACATTCTTCTACATCTGTCCGCATTTTTACAACGAATATCTGTAAGATACGATTTCTCTCCAAATGTGCTAACATCCATCTTTTCAATATTGGCTTCAAAATCTCCGCACCTATCGCAATACTCTTCTAAATACAGACTAAAAGTTTTATACGTACTCATCGTTTTATCTTCCCATCCTTAATCACCGGATAATACGCTTTCTTGCAGTGTTTACACCATATCGGCGTATTCTCAATATTGGAATTTTTCTCTATCCGCTGTCCAGTTTTGTGACCAGCCGGACAGTAATACCAACCATTAACGATCATGTTATTCCTCTGTATGACAGGTGTTTGTAATCTTTCCGTACACATCTTCATATAATTCCTATTTTTCGTTCTTTCCAAGAACATTTCGTTCAATGCGATCTTCTACTCTACGATTCATCCACATGAGAGCTTCCTCGATATGAGTAAGTGCACAAGCATTTTCTCTTGACGAAAACGGTCCTGCCTGAAAAGCTTTTAAGCGATCACGGACAATTTCCAGTAAATCTGTGTCGATTACACCGTGAAGCGAATCTTTTTCTTTTCGTGGTCCGCACTGCATCTGTAATGTAAGAAGCAGATTCTCCGGTTCCGCTCTTAACGATGTATCATCATCTTCAAGCGTTGCTGTTCCAGCCTTGTACACACAATATAAGTGGTTAGCACCACCTGGGCCGATTTCATCTACAGCAAATACATCATTTAATTTTTCTCTTTTCTGAATTGTTGATAATTTCTTCATTTCTAATCCTCCTACTCTGCAAACACCCAATCTTCAGCAAGCATATCTGCCTGACTTGCGAGCCATCCCATCTGCACCCCTGATGTTCCGACAAATGCAATAGCCATGTTTCCGATAGCATCATGTTCACAGTTTACAATTTCTCCATCTGCTGTCTTATAAGAAATACCAGTAGCAAGCTGAATGTACTGCTTCTTACCATTCCAACCTTTACGTGCCACCTTGCGCCTTTTTTTCAGATATGCGATAGCGTCACCAAATGAAAATACTGCTTTGTCACAGAGTATCGGACAATTTTCTTCGTTTGCAATCATCCAGTCCTCTCTTAACATATCATCAAAAACTCTTCCGACTCTCTCGTCTTTAATATCAGTTTCATTTTCTTCGCTTCCAGTGAGCAACGGCTCACTATGCGTCATAACCGTCTCTTTTTCCTCATCCCAGTACCAATAATAAGCTAACCAACCAGGAAGTCTCACCTTTGCTCCACGTTTCATTGCTTTTAATGCTTCTTTAAATGCCATCGTTCATTTCTCCTTTCATTTTGCTACTTTTACCATGTATCCAACTTCTTCACTTTCGTATTCTCGCTCCATTACTAGTTCATATTTTTCAACTTCGTAAATGACATTCCCGATTATATTGTGCTTTTTCTTGTATTCATAAATGGCTCGATCTATAAAAGAGCTTATTTCTTCTCGGTTCTGCTTTTCTGCATTAGCATACAGCTCATCTCCGTGAAGTAACTTACTGCCACTTATTTTTGATTTCACATTGAACGCAAAAACAACTTCCGGTATATATATTTCTGAACATGTAATAACAGCATTTGTCCCCATATTTGTTCCAAAAGGCTTGTCCAAAATATCAGGAGACATTATTACACGTTTTTCAGGAAATCTTATCTTGAATACCACATACTGAGTAATACCAGTTATTATCGTTCTCTTTTCTTCCTTGTACACATCAGGATGAAGAAATTTTAATATTGGCAGTATCATTTCGCAATCACTCTCCTTGATCGAAATCGGAACGGGAGGTATCGAACCTCCGACACGCTGGATATAAGCCAGTTGCTCTACCACTGAGCTACGTTCCGTTAGCAGGTGGACAGTAATCAAACCACCTCTGCTACGGTTCTTTTAGACAGTACGAAGAAAATAATAAACACTGTGACTATCGTGCAAAATGTGAATATTAAATCTTTGACGGAACTCCGCAGCTAAAATCCGTCTGTTACATAAATTTCAAACATAATTAGGTCTTCACCTTATTCAATCATGGTAAAAGTCATATTCTGCCACTGTGATGATAGGTCTGAGCTTTCGAGAGCGACTCTTGGCTTCCTACCACTGTCAAAGCACACATGGGATTGATACCCACAAATTTCACGGTTCTTTCAGAATATCATAGTTGCATCTTACACCTATTCGCTTTATTTTCATCAACTTGCCATACCGCTACTTTAACGAACCTCTTGTGTTATACTCCGATTTCTCAGATTCAAGGCAAATCAGCTTATTGAGAATTTTCCAGTTAGTCCGTAGTCTCTCACACCACTCACATCACTGGATTATTTCTGCACCGCAGATGTCTATTAATCACCGACCACAAGGATTCTGCATTTGACTTCTCTATGATGATACACTGCAAGGCATTGTTGACGGTTTCCGTCTTCACCAATGGAATCACTCCCAGTGGAAAGAATCAGCTTATCCAATATCTCGAACAAGCCTATCTCGTCACCATTGCATCTCGGCATGACTGAAAAATCACTCTTCACCGAGGTAATCATATTTGAAAATAGCCATATAAGGATTCGAACCTCAATCTTTCACTTGGGTAGGGGTAGAATGAACGCTTTACCATTAAGCTATACGGCTTCCAACTACACTGTAGTAAGGAAAAGTTATGAAAAAAAGTTTTTTCTCCGAAACTCGGAGAGAGCTACCGTTCGGATTCGAACCGAAAACCTGTTGATTCGTAATCAACTGCTCTATCCATTTGAGCTATGATAGCATAACCGCCGTATGAAGGATTCGAACCTCCAAGTCGTTTTCGACTGACTGGTTAGCAACCAGCTCCAATACCATTATGGGAATACGGCATGCGATGGCGCAATTCTTAGATACTCAGCTCACAAATTCAACCCTGCGCCTGCCTGAAGGTGTGGTTCCGAGTAAATGAAGTTGGTGGAGTGAGATTCGAACTCTACAAACCTATAGGAACCGATTTACAGTCGGCTTGCTTTTCCAATTGCATATCCACCAATGCCAGAAGTGCGTTTTTACTGAACTGTCACTTCTCATAAAACAGGTTCCGTGATTTTTCATGTGTATACCCACTACTGCGCTCACGTTCGGCTACAGCCTGTTACTGTCAGCATCTCCGCAAAGATACTGGGTTGATTTTCACCTCTAGGAATCGGAAGGACTCGAACCCTCGTTTCTGTCGCGATCAGCGTTCTACCAGTTGGACTACAATTCCTTTAACCGCCATCTGACGGTTAGCAACAATATTTATCGTGCCGTGCGTTGCACTAGATTTTATAGTCTTTACTGACTAATCGTCTTCACCCCATATCAATGGAAACGATATGAAGCCTATGAGCCATATACAACACGCTACAAACAATCCGTAGATACACCGGAAGAAGATTGCGCCGCCAAGAACCCAAGTCATTGCATGAGCATCTAGCGCAGCCAGAAGAGTGAATACAGCTCCTAAAAACATCTTTCCAACTCCAACATATCCGGCAAGCAAAGTGAAAGCTATGAGCGTAATTCCCGCAAGCCAATGTCTTATTTTCGCTTTATTTTCTTTCCGCATCGTTCACACCTCCACGTATGCTCTGTTTTCCATGAACCATCTGATTGCAATACTAAATCAGTATTTGCATGGACGGTTCGCTCATGCTTACAAAACAGCTGCCTTATTATCTTAAACATTTCTTCCTCCGCATATTAAATCCATGTAATTTACGCCAATTATTTGAACCGAATAGCAATTTCCAAGCGAATATGCTTCTAACGAGTGATTCATCAAAATCAAACGTGATATCTAGTCCGCCATCGTTGTTCATATGTGTTGTGATTTCTGCATCATCCACAAGTTTTTCAGAAAGATCATGAATCAAATCATCTACAATCGTCATTCTCCTCGCAATTCCATCAGATGTTATAAAAACCTGTCTGAGATTTTCATCTTTTTCACCCATCGCACATTCTCCTAAAGCGCATTCACACTCGCAAAAGCTTTTATCATCTTCGGAAACTGTATTGCGAACCAGTCAACAAGCGTTTCATCGTGTCCAAATTGTCTATAGTGCTCAAAATTCGCTTGCAGTCCGCTTTCAGCAAGAAATGCGTGTATAATTTCATGCCGTAGCTGCTTTCGCATCAGTTCATCAAAATCTCCAACTTCATTTACATTATCATCCCTGATTTTAATTTCTCTTGATGTATAGTCACAATAACCATCGCAATCTTTATCTTTGAATTGCTCCCTAATCACTTTATATTCAGTTCCAAGAATATTTACTGTCGCAACCATTTTCTTCTCCTCATTGGCAAACCGTGATATTTTCGCCAGGTATTTGAACCAATCGTGTAACATGGCAAAGTTTTTACATTAAATGTTCCAAACGTTCCATAGAAAACCGCAGATGCGTCCAATAAGTTGTCTATGTTTCTCATTTTCTGTTTTAGCATTGAAGTTGGTATTGTTGCCAATTCTTCGACCATATCATCACAGATTAAATATGAATCCTGTTGGATATAAAGTTTCCCTGTTGGTGGAAAGCCACCATACGCATATCTTCTCTTATCTTTCTCGCCCATCATTTATTCCTCTTGCGTCCGCTATCATCCAACAAAAACGAAAATGTTTCTAATTCAGGCACTTTCACGCCGCATAATGCACATGTCAGCTGAATTGCAGTATTCCGATCTCCGCATTTCTTGTAAAACTCTAAATAAATGCTATAAAACATGCTAACTGCTTCAATTATTTCTTTATTGCCCATCAAACAACCCTACAAAGTGCTTTCACATCATCAAGTCTGAACATGGCTTGTACTGAATCGCCATCAAGAAAAAGGATAATTCCATCATCCTGAGCAATTTCGCAACGTTTAGCTTCCACGATGAATACTCCATCATCTGTCACAACATGGTATGTTATTGGAATCGGTTTAACTCCGTCATAAATCAGCATCTTTCCACACCTCTTTCACAAAATCAGGTAATTCATTCAATGAATCAGCTCCTATCAGCATTTTGCAACCACAGTACGCTTCAAACCAAAAACCAATCTTCGGAATCACTACTTTCGTAAACTTGCCAGACATGATTTCCAGTGGTTCATTACACTCAAACCGAGGAATCCAAGCCATTTTATACATTTCTCTGTTAAATTTAGCCAAAGGCTGTACGGTTTGTGTCTGAACAATGACTTGAGTAAATATCAATCTTCCAGTAGCAGTCTGGCCGGTAGATTCTACGGTTGCTTTTAAATTTTCTATTGTGTATTCCATGATACCTGACTTCCTACAAACATTCTTTCTCTGCTTTCCACTTAGCCACTCTGTCGCACATGATTTTTCGAACCTTTTCCTGAGGTATGTCTTTTGGAAATGTGGCAGATATTAGAATTCCGTACCCATGATTCAAAAGTCCTCTTTTAATTTCATTTCTGGCGAATGAATAAAACGGCTCGCACCAATAGATGTTTTCCAATGTTTTGTAATCAAACGCTGCATCATAGCGTAAACCAACATCCTCATTGGTCTCACATTGAATTTCGTCTGTGTCATATTCTTTAATTATAGCCGTGTCGCTACGATATCCATTTGAGCCATTCAGCATTGCACATTTCTGTTCAGCTTTTTCTCCGCTTAATGCAACTGCCTGTATGCAATAATCCGAATACTCTCCGGAAGTAATCACATATACCTTCATAGCTAATCTCCTATCATGTAAAATAAGGCCTTTTTGAAAAAAAATTGCTTGAGTGGGTGAGGTATGTACCGGGGCGTCCTTCCATCATAACCCCCACCCGGGTATCTTAAAGCCTAAACCGCAACAGATACTTCCATCCGGTGCCCTGCCCTCCCAATGATTCGAACATATGTATCTATACGACAAATAGCAATTTGTTATATAGCTGATATACAATATCTTGTACTTGTGTGCTTTGCCTCACTATATCTTGTGAAAATAAAAGTTTTAATTGATTGATATTAAAAAAGATCAATCAGTGTCCGGCAAATCTGGAAACTTTGGAAGCTGTCGAGCCGGCTCTTTTTGTCCTATTGCATCGGTCACGCCGTACTTTTCCGCAATCCCTGGAAGATCAGGAGCTTTCTGCGCTGCTGTCTGCCCTCTCGGCTGCCCCATATTCCAACCAAAATGTCGATTGAGTATGCCAAGAATTCCAACCGGGTTTCCCTTCCCAGATGCCAATTTATTACTCAGAGACTCCTCTCGTTCAGCTTGCAGATTTTTGACTATCTCAGACGAGCCGCGTTCAATTTCCGGGTTATTAAACCATTGATACAACGTATCTAGTGTTATTCCAGTCATTTTACTAAATCCCATAACTGATACTTCTTTTGAATACTCATAACACATAGATATATATATATCACATACATTATCAATTAATTCTCTATTGCTGTAATCTATATTACTTTTTTCGTTATATCTTCTAACTATTCCGTCGGTTTTACATGGTTTGAATACTGATCTGTAAATATATAACAATACACTGTTCCATCTCTGTTGATCGAATGTATATATATCTTTCATGTCTATATCGTGATCTATGCAGTAATTAGCTATAGCTTCTTGTATATTGTCCGTGTATACTTCTGTTTTCTGTTCTGTTGTATTTAGCTCTTGTCCTTCTACGCGTTCCATTTTCTGCATTCTGATCACCTCCCAGCAACGAAAAAAAGGAAGCAGCCACGCCCGACCTAATCCGATCAGGTTATTAGCTACTTCCCTATCAATTTTCTCTGTGTTTCTTAATGACTCAATTATATATTTATTTTCCGCGTATGTCAATTTATTTTTTCGCCCGTGTGAGCGAGACGCGCCCATAAATTCATAAGCGACTTAGAAAGATATCATAGGAGCCAAGGCACAAGAACGGCAAACCGGAAGAAAAAACAGTCCCAAGAAGAACAAAACCGCAAGGTTTTTTCTTGTATATTCTTTTTTCTTTTCTTCCCATCCGGCTGATCTAAGACCTTCGATCAGTCTAGCTATTTCTGTCATTGTCATCTCTTCCATTTTTTCTCCTTTCTCCAGTTCTCGCTGGTGACTTGTAAGCTGTGTTCCTTACAAGTATTATTATACATTATATATCGTGTAATTGTCAATATTAAAATACATTATTTATAATGTAAATATTATTTTATTTTACATCTTTTATCGTGTTGTCGTCTTCTACATATTTTATAATATTTCCCGGCTGCATATCCAACAACATGCAAATATTATTTAATGCTTTAGCTCCAACAGGCTTGCCACTCCTTAGATATTGTATAGCGCTTTCATTTAAAAGCTTTTCTTTTCTTAATCTAGTCGTATTATATCCGGCTTCTTTTAATGACTCTAATACATCTATTTTATAAGTAATCATTTTTTACCTCCTATTTTTAATAAAATTATACATGGTTTTTATTGTAAAGTCAATTACATGTTATTTAGTGTAAAATGCACAAATACTGAATTATCAAACACATGATATTTAGTGTATTTTTAATATTGCAATTACATGATATTTCATGTATTATAATAACTGTAAACGAGATACAGCAACAGCCACACAGGACAAACAACCGGACGCCATGAACCACTCAAGCCAATGAGGACATAAGCAAGCGATCTGATTAATTGCAAAACCTGAGGCAGTCGCAAAAATAAAAAAGCCGATCGGCAAGCCTAGCAAACAACCCGATCGGCACCAATCAAAAGAAAGGTAGCTCTATTATAACAGGAGCAAAGGGAAAAATCAATGTTAAGAACAAACAGCAAAAAAGCAATGGAGAACATCAGAAAAGAGATCGCGGACAGCTACGAGGCTGCAAACGAATATTGCACATTCGAAGGCAGAGAAGCAAAGACAGATTTTAACGAGATCTGCGCAGACATCTTGGAGGCATTCAGAATTGAAAAGTTAGAAAATAACCGTTATTACATCGCAGGCAGAGCAAGTAAAAGTGAAATGTTCATGGACTGGATGCAGGGACTTCCAACAGCGTTCCCGGTTGCTGATGATATTTTTCTTAGATCAGCGATCGACTTTCTTGGAAACATCCTTGAAGAGACAGAGGAAGAAAAGGCAAGATACACAGAGGACAAAGCCGAGAAATTAGCTTGCAGCCTTCTTTACAGAGAACTTGAGAAAGGCGCACGCAAATAGACAGACCAACCGGGGAGTAATCCCCGGAGATTTTAAGCAGATCAGGAGGGAGAGAACATGATAAAAATTGATATGTGGTATGGAGACGAGAAGGAACAGGCTACAAGATTAGATATTTATTTTAATGATCTTGGATGCTTTTACACTGGAAATATTTATATTTTCGGGGAAATAGTCGGCGATTATTACGCCGATAGCATTCAAGAAATCACAGAAGCATTCCCACATTTAGCGGAATCAATCAATAATGCATTGAACTAGAAAGGACTTGAAACCATGAGAAAAGCACTTGACTTTATTATATTAGCTCTATTAATTGCGGCGATCAGCTCAGCTGCTACCCGTGTATACATGATAAGAACCGCAGTGCCTTCCGTGCCTTGTTCTATCGCATGGAATGACGAAGTACACGACTACAGATAACAATCACCCGCCACGGAGGAACGAAGGCAGAAAGGGCGGAAATGAGGAAATACGATTTTGATAAAATGGGGAATCTATGGAAGGATCACGCACAGACGATCATAAGCAATGGAACATTTTTGGCAGTCTCCGGAAGTTGGGACATGTGGGCATATGATGGCATTGTTTACAGCATACCACGCGCGGGAAGCGGCGGCGCCTGTTCCGTATGGTGCGGAGTTAAGAACCTGCGCGCCCACCTTTACAGACTTAGACAGATACGCGAAAGCGCCGGACTCATTCCGGAAGACTGGCAGAACGTCAACAAGAAATTCTTTGAAGAAATGAAAATAGCATAGCCGGACGCGTTCCGGCTTTTAGAATACCAGAAGGGGGACAGAATCAAATGAAAAATAGAGATATCGCAGAAATGATTTTTACCGCTTTAAGTGATGGATACGACAACGAAGAAGAACGCCCGGAGACGGTCGCAGAGCTTGCCGCAGAACTTGACAAGTTGGAAGAAGGCGCAACGCTCAAAGCTGCATTAATCGCACTATGTGAAACCGTGGAAGATTTGCAGAGCTGAGAAGGGAGGCGGCGCACATGGTAAGAAATACGGAAGGCGGAAAGGTTGCTTTCTATCAGGCGTGGACAGATGACAATCTATTAATTTTTGAGTACTGCGGAAGGGTTCAGGCGTTCCGAGTTATTCCAGATGGCAAATATATAATAGCCATTGAAGGCGGAACAATCCGAGCCGATCACGGCGCGAAAGGGTTAATTGATACACTGGAAGCAATGCCAGCCGCAGACCTTGAAAAGATCATAAAAAGAATATTTTAAAACACAAGCCCGGAATCCCTCCGGGCTATTCGTGCACCCGTTCAGGTGTTGCGCCGGTTCGATCCCGGCGGCGGGTTTCTCTGTACATTGACAATTAAACATGCTAATATGTTGATATATAGCGCCCTTATTTGAGCTTTTAAGGCGTTTTATTGGCATAGTCTAACAACTCAGCACCAACCGAGCAAAAGACCGCAGAAATGGCACACGCGAAGCCATAACAGCACAACCGCGCCCGCGTTCATGGGATAAGCTGGGGGAGGTATAACCGCGCCACAAGTGCGCCCCGATCCCTGAAAGGAAGGCGGCAGACAATCGCGCGCAAATCTGCTGAGACAATGCGCCACCCAGCGCAAGTCATAGCGCGCCCATAGACCGACCGCAGACCGTAAACGGTAAAATTATAGCCTAATGATATAAAAGGCATAGAAACAGCAAAACAGAACGCCACAAGGCAGAACCACGCCCCGGAGATATTACGCAAGAAAGAACCGACCGCAGATCATAGCAGGACGGCAACAGCTGCACCGGACTAGTAGAGCAGACCAGCAGAGTCACGCTAACACGGACGGAAGAACCAACCGCGGGACCAGTAGAGCAGACCAGCTGCGGGAAAGTTATTCACACGACAAAATCCCAATAAAAAAGGACGCCGAAACGAACCAAAATTTCGACATCCAGATTTTAGCCCTCTTTGAAAAAGTACCGATTTCTTTTTTTGGCGAATTTTTCTAGGTTCATAAAAACGCTCTAAAAACGCGCGACTTTTCAAGATTTCAAAAATTTTTTAATTTCTTCCAGTGCTTCCGAATCCACCTCTACTAATTTCTTTCAAGCGTGTTACAACTTTGAACCATAGTCTCGGTTGATTTCTTATGACTCTGAACTGACAAATCCTGTCATCTTTGTGAATCACTGTATCACGAATCGCATAAGCCATGAATCCCCACTGGTCATCATTTCCATTGTAACTGTTGTCAATAATTCCCATACTGTTCGCACTAATGATACCAAACCGTCTAGGCGTTGACGATCTAGGCAGCACCCATGCTTCATAACCATCTGGAAGAATCATGCCAACTCCAAGTGGAATCAATCTCAGCTCACCTTTTTTCATTTCCACATCTTCTGCCGCTCTCAGGTCAATCCAGTCTCCATTTGTTACTCTGAAAATTTTTCTCACCTTGTCACCCATGCTATTCGCAAAATACTTAATACTAATTTCCATTGTAAAAATCCTCTATCTTTCTTTCTAGGTTTATCCCGACTCTCAACATTCATTCTTCTGAACTTTCAGAAAACAACTCACTTGATTTCCGAATCAGTTTACAAGCCTGATATGCAGGACGATGAAAATTCTCACTTGCCTTTTTATCTGTTGGAAGCTCAGCTAATCCACCGTAATGTCTCTGAGAATCAGCGTTAATCTCCGCCTGACTTCTTCTTGTCTCTGTACTTCTTTTCACTGTTCATCACTCCATTAACTCAAATCTGTATTTCTGCTTCACATCTGGGTATTTCACGTGGTCAACCTCGCTCACGAACATTCCATAAGGTCTGCTCCAAATAGCTCCGTCCTCACATTCATACACTACATAAAATTGCCCCGGTGCTTCGGTGTCCTGGCTGATTGCAATTACCTTAACAGTATGTCCCTTAAAATGTCTGAAGACTTGTCCTGCCGTAACATTTCTGTCATTATCTACTGAAACTTTTCTCTTGAAGTATTTCTCGCAATCTGCAAGGTCACATTTATCATTTAGAAGAGGATGGTTTTTTCTCCAATCTTTGATTTCTTCCACTTCTGTATGTTTATGCCGAGGTTTAAGCCCTACCCATCCGTTAAAGATTAACGAATTTATGTATTCCAATGTATAATTATTGTATACATCTACAAAATATCCACTTACTTTAAATATCTTTGCCATTGCTATTCTCCTTATCTTCTAATATAATCTTCTCCTAAAACCACGCCCAAAGAAACGCAAGCGCAATCACAATTGCATGAAAGCATTTCCATAATACCCACGCAAGTTCACTTTTTTCGTTCCGTCGATTATTAATCAGCCACATCCATATTGCACTATAACCGATTATCCCAACCACAATGCTTGCGATTCTCAAGCCTAGCTTAATCTGTTCCATGCATATTCTCCTCTTCTAGCAGTTCAGGATTGTCAAATATGTTGCCGACAACACGAACATTTCTCAAATATGCCCAGTATGCTAAATCGTGTCTGAGAAATTCTGTTCCATTTCCAATCCATTCAATTACGAATGCACCATCTTCAAACTTAATTACTCCACGGTAACCACCGCATTCTACAATATCATTTTCGTAAAGATCTATTCCTAATTCGGTTGTAATTCCTGTAAACTGACAAACTGTATCTGGATCTACTTCTGTTGATCTCCAATCATATTTATCAGAACAATGCGTTACAACCCCTCTTAATGCTGTTTTGGAATTAATATCGACAATAAATCTCCTTGCTGTATTTTTAACAACAATAAGTCCTCCTTCTATCCATTCTGTACTGTCTTTCACCTTTGCTTTAAAAAGTATTTCTCTATTCATAATTCTCAACCACCTCCAACTTTTTCAGATCCTTGATAAGCCACGGTTCGGAGTCTTCCCATTTGACCATTGGGAGGTCTAGGTTAAATGCGTAAAGTCCTATCGTATTACTGCTCGTGTACAGCCATTCGTTTAAGATAAGTCCTTTTTTGGGCTTTGCACTCCACGCAAACAAATCACCATCTTCATCCCTTGTAATATACTTATACTCTTCTTTGATATAGTCCAAAAATGTTCTATCACTCTTAGAAATAACAGGTAGTTCAACATATTCTGACTCAGCCCATTCTTTTAAGAAATACCTGCTTCTGCAATTACCATTCACACGGAACATGCATTTATCGCAATCAAAACCATTGCATATTACTGGGCTTTCAGTTTCCTTATCAACTGCAATATATTCACAATTACATACAATCTCCACAATCTCTTTTTCATACTTCTCTTTATTCTTCATCCTTATTACTCCTATCCTTATCGCACTCATCACAATCACCATTCGCAGCTCCGAAGCAACCGTAACAAGCATTTGTCTGCTCTTTATTTTCCATCTCTTCCACCTCGCTTAACAATCTCTATAGCACACGCCATTCCTCTCGCATAGCCTTTTGCTTCATCAAATTGCAGCATATTTTCTATTGTACACCTGCGCTTTTCTTCATCAGCAAGTTCTAACTCTTTATTCAACTGTTCAATGACTTTCTCCACATCAAACGCTGTTTTGTAATTCCTTAATGTTCGGATTTCAACTCTACAGTTAGTTCTGTTATTTTGTAATTCTTGAATTTTTGCATCTATATCATGTGTTGTGCTTCCTTCAAGTTTTCTCGCTTGCCATCTCTCTATTGCTTTTGTCAATTTCATTATCTCTTCTTCAATTCTTGCGATTTCTTCATCAACATCAATTAGTCTCATCAATCTCACTCCAATCAAATTTACAACCACATTCGCCACAATAGTTGTTTCTGCTTTCCGCATCCGACATTACATTTTTACCGCATAAAGGGCATTCGTAGTCAACATCTCCGTTCAACGTGTCTAAGATAATCGGCTTTACTGGAATTCGCTTCTGACTTTGCAGTGCAATAGCAATTTTCGCAAGTTCGATAGCATCAAGCCATTCTCCACATTTTTCTTTTTCCTCAAACTCAGCCAGCTTCTCCATAGCTTCTGACAGCTTATTCTTGTCTTTAATTACTGCTTTACCGCAGTGATAGGTTGTTAATCTTTCCTTCATTCTCTCACCTCTTCCAGCAAGCCATTCACAACCAATTCACACTCAATCTCGGTTGCTGTCCGCTTGTCACTGTATCTGCAATTTGGATTCTTGTGTATCCTTGCATCTTTGATAGGCCATTCAGATTCCGTAAAATGCTTACTGTCCACAAACATCACTCTGTGTCCGTTCTTCACGCAGAGATAGTAACTCTCTGCGCTTTTCGGAAGTCCTCGGCAAGGCTTGAATCCGAATCTCACAAACTCACTTGCCTTTACTACTGGTTTTAGTTTCATTTCTTCCTCACTCTCTAAATTTCATCATCTGCTGGGAACTGGAATACTTTAGGCAATACCCAGTAATTAGGCTGAACATAGCAACCATTTACAGTGTCATAGCCACCATCAAGCTCCATTCTAGAAAGATACTTCTCTCTGCACATTTCCATAGCTTTGATCGCTTTTTCTTCGGTGGAATATTCGGCTAAAATATAAACTCTGTCTCCTTTGCCAAGGTCATTTCCTGGAAATGTTCCAACGATTGTTGCCATATTTTTCGAATATGGTGAAATTGCAATCAATTCATAAGGCGCATCCAATAATCCGTTCTGACTAATAATTCTCATAACTAACTCCAGGTTTAGACGTCACTTTTGATACAAAATGGCGTGAGAAAAACTCCCGATTTTTCGGGGGTTTTTCTTTATGTCTGCACCAATTTTTCTAGGAACAATATAAACACAGGGTTAGAAAATGAGTGTTTTTCTAATCACTGCTATAGACTCAGTATCAGTCTGCACCAATTTTAATGATCTCTGTCTTGCTCAGAATTGGTGCATTACAAGCATAAGTTGCACGGATTCTTACATTCTGAAAAGAAATAAGCGCAAGCCGCACGGATTATCTTGGAGTTGAGGAGAATAATCATAAGCACACGCCTTTTCACAGTTGCACCAATTTTATGAGAACTAGAGTTCTGTGAGGCTATATGAGTAGAAAAGAAGCAAGAAAAAAGAGCGGTCAATTGCTGGCCGCTCATATTTTGTGGTATATAGTTTGCCTGAGATTAGATTGTGATTTTTATCCTCTCGCCATTCTTAAATTCAAAGTCAAGCGATTCTGTCTTCACGACTGCACGCTCTACTAAGTTGTTCCATTCTTGCTCTTTAAATACTGTAGCATCTTTGCAGTTTTTCAGCGTCTCAATAAAACGATGAAGTTTCTCGCGCATACCCACCAGTTTAAGTTCTTCGGCTTTCAGAACGGCCATGCGCTTTTTCTGTTCATCAATTTGCTGGACGAACTTATTGAATTTAGCTCGGTATTTCTGCTGATCCTGAGACTTTCGGGCGTTTTCGTGGACTAACCCCTGAATCTCTGCCATAAGGTCCTCAAGTGAAATTTCAGCCTGCTGGCGCGTTTCTTTAAGCTGTACTAATACATCTTCATTTTCGAGACGCTCCTGACATTCTGTAATGTATGAATCCTTGTTGGACAGTAATTTTTCCAGGGCTTCCAGATAATATTTCTTAATATCTGATTCAGAAATGCTGGGAGATGCACATTTTTCGTCACCATCATACCGATGGTTACAATACCACACGACCTTTCGATGCTTTTTGCTGTTGCTGTGAAGCACTTTTCTGCCGTAAAAATATCCGCATTCACCACAAATGATCTTCGTACTGAACATGCTGTTATCTCTTAGGGCAGACCTAAAATTGCTTCTTCGCTCAAGCTCTGCTTGTACCAGATTAAAAGTATCTTCGTCGATGATGGCATCATGCGAGTTCGACACATAGTACTGTTTTACTTCGCCATTGTTTTTTCGGACTGTTTTCGACAGATAATCTACAGTGTAGGTCTTTTGACGCAAGGCATCGCCTTTGTATTTCTCGTTTGAGAGAATACTTTTAATAGTACTGACTGACCACCTATCTTTTCCGCCGGGCGTCTTAATGCCATGTTCGGTTAAAGTGTCCGCAATGGTGCGGATCGTTTTTCCATCAAGAAACATTTTGTAGATATCTCTGATAATTTCAGCCTCTTCTGGTACGATTTCCGGCCTGCCGTCTTCGCCTTTTCTATAACCGAGGAAACGTTTATATGGCAAAGAGATGTTACCATCCTGCATACTTTTCTGCATTCCCCAGCGAACATTTTCCGAGATAGACCGGCTTTCCTCCTGCGCAAGGCTGGACATGATTGTCAGCATAACTTCGCATTGCTTATCCAAGGTTCGGATTCCCTCTTTTTCAAAGATTACTTCGATTTTGAGGGCGGAAAGCTCACGAACTGTCTGAAGCGTATCGACAGTATTGCGGGCAAAACGGCTGATCGACTTCGTAAGAATCAGGTCAATTTTGCCAGCTTTTGCGTCGGCGATCATACGGTTGAAGCCATCGCGTTTTTTGGTATTTGTCCCGGTTATACCTTCGTCGGCGTAGATACCGACAAATTCCCAGGCCGGATTACTACGGATATATTTGCCATAATAATCCACCTGTGCCTCATAACTGGACTGTTGCTCGTCCTGCTCCGTAGAAACACGGGCATATGCGGCAACTTTTAGTTTGGGAATTTCCGATTCTTCTTCGCACATAGCTTGGATATCTATCGGTTCCCAAACAGTCACTCGTTTTGCGTTATTCATACAAAGTACTCCTTTCTAAGGTTCTATTTCGCGCTTGTTGTCGCACTTCCTCATTCCAACTGTCTTTTCGGGAATAGGGATGCCATATTGTTTTAACTTCTTCGCCAGAATTCATGACATAAGTGAGGTCGTAATCTTTACCGCAGACAATCTCGGATATATAATCTTTTAGATCAATATCCTCGAGCGACGGCAAGCCAAGAACCTCCTTTGTCTTTGCTATCAATATTTTTTCTGGTATTTGCCGGTTATTGCAATATTTCTTTCCTTTCCTCATGAATGTTGCACATATCCAAGCGGGCTTCGCATATTTAGTGCTGGCATTCGCGACTCTTCTATTGAAATGCTTACCACAGCAAGCGCAGATAAGCATACCTGTAAAGATAGTTTTCATGCGTTTTTCGGGTAACTTTATCTTGGCTTTTCTGCGTTCTGCTTCGGCTTGCGCCCGTTCGAAAATTTCCTTTGAGATAATCGCCTCGTGGCTGTTTTCTACAAAGTATTTTCTTTTCTCACCTCGGTTAATGACTCCTTTCTTCGTTCGAAAATCCTCAACGTAGGTTTTTTGCAGAATCATATCTCCGGTATATTTCTCATTATGGAGAATTCGATAGATACTGCCTTCGCGCCAATCATCACAGCCTCGCACCGTAGGAACATGTATAGCATTCAGCTTTTTAGCGATAGCAAGCCTCCCCATTCCGGAGAGGTAATCATCAAAAATCATACGGACAATTTCCGCTTCTTTAGGAATAATGGTCAACTGCCCGTCTTTCAGGCAATAGCCTAACATGCGACCAGTATTTGGTCGTCCTTCCTCAAACATCTTTTGGATGCGCCATTTTTGGTTTTCGCTGGCCGAACGTGCTTCCTCCTCTGCATACATTGCTAGGAGCGTTAGCATGAGTTCCCCATTCGCGCCGAGGCTGTGAAGGTTTTCTTTTTCAAATAACACATCAATATTTAGCAACTTTAGTTCCCGAATTGTATCAAGGAGCGTTACTGTGTTTCTGGCAAAGCGGGTGATAGATTTCGTAATGACGAGATCTATCCTTTTTTTGCGGCAATCCGCTAATAGGCGCTGGAACTCGGGACGTGAGTCCTTTGTCCCGGAAATGCCCTCGTCAGCATACACACCAGCAAACTCCCAGCCGATATGATTGGAAATATACTCGTTATAATAGCTGATTTGTGCGGATAAAGAATGTAGTGCTTCTCCTTTTTCAGAAGATACACGGGCGTATGCGGCGACACGTTTTATTCCGATATCCGGTAGCTTTGTTGCGTTAATCTCTTTAATTTGCATAAATTCCACCTCCTACAGACATTCATCACTCTTTTAAGGAGAAAAGTCCAGTTGAAAATGGATTATTATTTTCCTTTTCTTCTGACATTTTTCCACCATTCTATGCGACAAGCATCGCAACAAAAGTATTTCTTATGGCTATTAGAACAATCCAAAATGCGACCACAGTTTTTACATATCTGTAAGACACTTTTCTCGGCCTTTGTCTTGAACTCCTGCTTAGGTACATAGCCGTTCCTGCGACAGATAGACTTTACGGTATTGGGCGAAAGTCCAAGTGTTTTTGCAATACAGGCATACGAATAGTTTTCTTTTCTAAGGGCTTCGATTGCCTGCTTGTCTTTTAAAAGCATGTTATTGATGCCTCCTCTCTGTTAATGTGCGATAGACTTAACTATAGAATTGCCAGCCCACTTGGGGCTGGCGTGTGAGTGGGTATAGCCCTAAATTTTGCGGATAATATCCTCGCCATAAGCGACACCAAGGCCGGAGCCGCAGTCCCAGTTAACAAAGATCGTACCAATATCGTCAATGAACTGCACGGTTCCTTGTTCTCCGGGCGTTAGCTTCGTAAATGGATCGCTCATAGAAACGAGTTCTATGCGTGTCCCGGCTGGATATGTTTTTCGTAGTCTTTCAACCGTTTGTTTATTCGGAAATCCCTGCATCAGCTTCACCTCCTTCGATACTTGCCTGATTGATTGTGACTTCCGGTGCTTCAATTTCGGTTCTGATTTTATGGGCATCATGTCTTGCTTTCGCCTCCTCGGTTCGCCAACCGCTGTTTCCAGACAGGTTGCGAAGCAGGAATTTACGGGCAAAGGCATATTCTGGCCCTTTGAAGTTCAGAGATACGAGAAAGAGTCGCATCGTAAATTTGTCGTTATCTGACGGACTTTCCGTAGCCGTAACGCGAGTGAGCATTTTAGCTCTCTTCGCAATACCGGATACAAGCTGCATATATGCTTTAGTTTCGCCATCGATGCCATGATCAGTGAACCATGGAAAACAAATCTTATCCTCATTGCGCTCAATGGACAGATTGTCTGTTTCGAGCGCTTTCTTGAGAACCGTTGCTTTACTGGCAACAATCGCTCTGACTCTGCCAAGCTCAGCTTCATCAAGATAGGAGCCCGGCAGTTCAATCACGATTTTCTTTGGCTCGGTCGCTTCCGGAATAGAAGCTTCCTCTGATTGCTCGTCTGTGACTTCTTTCGCAGCTTCCGCTGATTCAAAACTGCCTTCCTGCAAAGCGGGTTCTTCCAGCTCCTTTGCGAGATCTTCAGGTGCTTCGTTGGAAGTGTCGGAATTCTCAGTTGCGCTGATTTTGTCTTCATTAACAACGGTTTCGTCTAAAACATCTTCAGATTCTTCGACGGTCGCTTCCACGGCATCGGATACATTTTCCTCAGTCGGATCTTCTGCCTTGAGAGCAGACTCTTCCAATGCAGGTGCGCCGTCGATTTCTTCCGCAGACCCGTCCAAAATTCTTTCAAAGCCATGCCAAGTTAGTTTCTTGACGATGGCTTCAATTTCTTCTTCAGCCATATTGTCCGGGAATTCAATATCCCCAGTACGATTAACAATGCATGAACCAACTTCATATCCATAGCTCGGAGCTTTGAGATATTTAGATTCACATCCAATAACCTCAGATAATGCGTTTACGAGTTGCTTCCTCTGTTCGCCAGATGCGGCATATTTCATAGTAGTCATAATAGAGACCTCCTTTAATTGTGTCGGTTTAACAAGATACAAAGAGCAAGTTCAGCTTCCTTAGTGGTCGGACAAATATCCCAGCCACGATCATAATTAGCAACAATCTCGCCATCTTGTCTTAATTCCAGTTTTGAAATCTTGCCATGGTTGATGCCGAATTCGCTCGGTTCATCATATACCTTTAAGGCGTAATGAATCGTTATGTAACTTTTTCCGGTTGCTTTGTCTACCGGAATGCCAATAGATCCTTCTCGCCACATAATTTATTCCTCCTTACACATTCATCACTCTCCAGCATTTTCTTTGCAAGTGAGATCGTCAGGCTTTTTAAGTGTAGCCTGCGAGATAACATGAGTGCCTCGGCGATAAATATATGCACTGTCGCTAAGCTTCTCCTGCGGAGATACAACCGTCCGGTTTACATCTCGTACAGCTTCAATGATTTTTGCGGGCTGTATGAGAGAGAACGGAAAGATGAGAATCTCATGAATACTTGACGGTGCGATACAGAGGTCATCCTCTATCTGCGCCGCAAGATCCTCAAGATATGTTTCATACATCAGAATGGAAGCTCCAAGTATGCGTTCCGGATTTGTTCCAACATACATCGGATAGGGAGCATCGCTAGGAATCTCTATTCCGATAATCTCGGATATGGCATCCTCCATAGGCATAATGCGATATCCGACTTTTTTGCAGTTCCCATTGGCAGCGTCCATGATTTCATTGAGTTTAATGTCCAACGAGACCATATCTACTGCGTCAATAACCTTATATCTCGGCCTGTTTGAATCGGAATGATCCATTAAAGCAAATGCGGCTACCACATCCAGAAATTCAGCAGAGACTACATCGTCTCGCAATGTTTTTGGATCAAATAGTGCGTATCTGACATTTTCAAGAACTACATCTTTGGTGTAGGTTCTATCATCGTTAAAGTCTAACGTCATAGAAATATCCCCCTTTCTACGCTTTTCAGTTACATTGCGCCGTCATCATTTTCAAGCCCCGGTGCGGTGCCTGTCATGATGAAGTTACTGTACTCTTTACGGTTATCCATCAGGTAAACAACCAGTTCATAGTATCCTTCGCGGTTTGCGATATACTGAACTGCGTTTACGTCAAACATATTGGTTTCTCCGGTATCCCGGACAGCCAGAATTTGTTCCTTAATGGTTTGCGTCATCATTGTAATGTCCTCCTATCTCATAGATTTGGATTTGTGCAGTTACTCCTGCAGGTTACGGTGTTTTCTCAGAACTGTCTGAGACTACGATGTTAAGGTGCGTCCGAAGTAATTCCGGATTTTAGAGAATGATATATCCACGAATCTTAACCTCCTTTCGGTGTGGCTATATACCTTTAATGTGCTGTCGTTTATTCTTTGGAAAGCGGCAAGAATAGATAACCAAACGACCTGAGCTATTTTCTCTTAATGCCGTAATTGCTACGACATACCGTTTTCCTCAAAGTTAAAATGTAATGTGTGGTTCATAAGTTTCCTTTACTGATATGTTGTTATTTTCGAAGACCTGAAGTATGCAAGCCGGAGGCAAACGCCTCAATTCGCGAAAACCTTATTTTACTTTCGACTCTTTCTCTTTACTATCTTGAAATTCAATAATGCTTTTATAACAACGCTCCAGTTTATCTATAAATTCCCGGAGCTGCTCCGCCGTGCCGATTAGCGAGATGTTGTAGCTATGCATATCGATAACTGCTTGGTTAAATCGTTCGCAAGCATTCTCCAGCTCGCTGACGGCGTCGCGGTGTTCGTCATATAAACTGACGAGTGTGTGGTAATCCATGCTGATCCTTTCGTTAAAGTTAATAGTCTAAAATAGATAGATTTTCGTTTATTGATTATGTTTGCCCGACTTGCACGCTTCAGGCCTCCGGCGACTTTTAAGAATGTTCTACTATGAGCTAGTCCATTTTTTGGGGGTGTATAAGGTGCTTAGCCGGAAACGCCGACTAATCCGTTCTTGATCAAGCGTGATTGCATTGGGCCAAAGGCCTGGGGTATGCAAGCCGAGAACATCTTCTGCTTTGACTGCAAAAGGCTCTAATTTTTTGTTTTTGCTATGTTTGTTTTAAAAGGTACTTGCTACATACAAAGCTGCATAAATTCTTGAATGAAACAGGCTAAATCTCTTCTAATAGGGCGAGCATCCATATTGAGCACTTCTGCATCTTCCAATATTCTCTTGGATTGGATGTAGCAGATGGCAAGGCATTCTGAAATAGAGTTGTATTTGCTTTTAATTTCTTCTTCGGTGAGAGTTTTTCGCGTCATTCTTCATCCACCCCGTATTCGCCGCTATTCAGATCTTTTTCATCGAGAATCAAGACATAGATGAGATCTACGACATATGGACGGATGGTTCTTTTGATTTCAGCGATATCTTCCTTAGAATCAGCTAAGAGCGTTCTGAGCGAACAGATTGCCTTATAATCGAACTCCAAACAATTCGTGATGTTTCGGAGAATTCTTTTGTAGTCGCCCTTAAATTCCGCTAAGCCTTTTTCAATCTCTTCCTGGCTTGGTCTTTGTATCATGTAATTCCTTTCGTTAAATTTAGTAAAAACAGTCATCGGGCCTTTTTCGCCTCAGCATCGATGCCTCGACTTGCATGCCGCAGGCCTTTGACATCTCTGCCAGAGGATAACCACTAGCAGAGATCTTTTGCGTCAAAGCCTTGCCGGATCAGGCGTTCAAATTCATCTGCCGTAATGACAATGAATAGTTTGCCACCTTTCGGATACGCTTCTTGAATAGCGGAACGAAGCCGTTCTTTGCGCCCTGCATCCAGCACCAACCACACAACCACCGGGAATACGCCGAATTGCTTTTGCTCCAACCCGGAGCGGTAGTAATCGCGATAGCGGTCACATTTTCCGATAATAGTTGATGGTGATTCTGTGCTTAAATCAATCTCAATAAACCACCTGTCCTCGTAGCCATCGCTTTTCGTGGCTACGAACAGATCTGGCTTTAATGAGACGATTTTGCCGTGCTGGGTATATGGTCGCCAGCAATCCGGTTCCCAGTCAGCGGTAAGTAATGTCAGCCCCGGAGTCCTGCGACAAATCTCTACAAGCTGAACATAACATTCTGATACAGCCAAAGAATGCCGCAGAAACATTCGTGAGGGTTCGAGATAGCGTCTTCGCGTGTATTGCTCAGAGTTTTCCATGGCCAAGAACCGTTCTCCGGCTTCTGTGAGATGCCAGATCAGAGAGCCTGACCCGGCACGGGTTCCACCAATCCTTCGCTCAAGCGTATTTACAAGACCATAGTCTTTCAGCTTGCGAAGTTCTCTGGCGGCAGCTCGCCGGGCAGCTTTTTGCGTAGAGGCATTGGTTATATGTAAGCGCTGAATCTGTCCAGTGAGTAGAAACTTGCACTTTTTCAAAGAGGCAAGAATCTCCCGGTCGCGCCCCGTAAGCTCCTCACTGTATTTTTCCAGTTGGTTCCTTCCGACTCTGACTCCTATGGGGATCACCTCCTCGCCGGTGGAATAGGCTACCGCTACATGGCGGTAGGGGTCGCTTCCCTTAAATGGTGTTTGCGCCGGTATTTCGGGGAAAATACCGGAATGTTCATCGCTGCGGAAAGTCGGGCGGTTCGTCTTCATAGTTTCCTCCGACCGATAGCAGAATCATCAAGATCTGGACCGATCAGGCTCGGGGCTTCCTCAAATAGTTTGAGATATTCTGCCTCAACCTCACCACTGGATCGACCATAGCGAGTTTGACTTCGTGCCTTAATTTCTGCCGCAGTATGGAGTGCCGGTGGAGCGGGGATTGTCTTGCCCTGTATCCAGCCTGTCTGTCTGCCTCCCGACATGAAGTTTGTATAGATCTGGTATCTTGGCAAAAGCATGAAATCCAGCGCTTCCAAGCCAGGAGCCATCGTGGCAATTTCTCTGGCATCACTAGCATTCAGTCCAAAGATGATTTTGTTCCTTGCATTAGCATCGATACCAGCACGAATCTCGTAGGGGAGCTGTGCGCGATATTGATGCGCCATGGTAATCCCAACCCCCAGACCTCTGGCCTGCGCTAGGGCATCGGATAAATCTGTAGGCAAGGTTAGGTAGTCTTGCAGCTCGTCGATATACAGGGATACCAAATGGCGGCGTTCCGGCGCGACGTTCGCCCGAGAAAGGGCTAATGTCCAGGTAAGGCCTACCACTAGGCTGCCCAGCAGTCTGGCGCTTTCTGCGCCCACTGTGCCGCGATTCAAGGGGACAAGGACAATCTTACGTTGGGAGAACAAATCTGTTAGCTGAAACTTGGGATGGCTCTGCCCTAAAATACCTCTTAGTCCCGGTCGGAACAGAAATTGGCGCATTTTATTGAGCACAGGCGCAACCCATTGCTCACGTTCAGCAGGGCGAAGGTTATCAAAGGTGCTCCAAAACGGTTTGAGCGTAATCTTATCTTTGACGTCCTTTGTAATCTTATGACGGAAGTTCTCGTCTGTTAGGAGTGGTGGTAGCCACAATAGTGATGCGCCGTCCGTCTCAACCAAAGTTAATAATGCTGCACTCAGCACATCCTGACTCCGGACACCCCAGCTATCTGAAAAGATCTCTTTAAAGACAGCCAGAATAGCATCGGCGATGAGGGTGGGGTTACCCGGCAAAGCCAAGGGATTGAAACCTACAGGGTTATCGTCGGAAGGGTCAATTACGACCACATCGTCTGCTCTTGAGGCCGGTACACGTTCGAGGATGCTCGTAACCAGATCTGCCTTCGGGTCAATCACTAACACGCTGCGCCCAGCATTGATATCCGCGAGAATCATGGCCTGCATCACAGTAGTCTTGCCGGCGCCGGTAGGACCTAGGATGATTGTCGGCCTTAAACTATCGTCCGGAGAGATACTGAGCTTCTGACTGTTTGCTGGGTTTAAGGTTGTTCCAAACGAACGGTCATTAAACCGGTTTGTCGGCTCCCTATACCATGTCGGAGGATACATTACCCGAGGATGAATATCTGACATTCCCGGCAGTTCCTCATCGCCAGACGGCAGCATCAGGAATCCTGCAAGCTCTTTAACGGATAGCCTCAGCGGAAAGTGCCATGGTACATGGGCGATGTTCAGCTTCGCAGGTTTTTCAAGTTCATCATAGATTCTGACGCCAGCCGCCTCCAAGGTGCGCAAAGCACTCAGAATGCAATTGGTGCGATACCTTGCGCTTGCGCCGGAAACACCGATACGAATTGCAGCTTGAAAGCTATGTTGCTCCGCTTTCTCCTTGATGGACTTACGAGTTTCGGCGGAGGCCTGAGATACATTTCCAAGCACTGCCTGTAGCCATCCGGCATTTGGATCGGGAAGATTCTTCGGAATTGTGCTGGGCGGATAGGCTGCACCGAGAATGATCTGTAAAACCGCTTCTTCGCCACGGGCTGTGGCAGCCATAGCCGCCAGCCCTGCTCGAATTGTAGATTCGGCGATATCTGTACGAAGCGATAAGCTCGGATGAGATACTTTTATTTGCCTTACCGTATCAACTGCCTTACGGTTATGTTCGTCAACCGGATAGAATTCAATCTCTCCATGTACTTGGAGTGCTTCGGTGATTTTGTGGATACTTGCCGAGTCCGCTCCAAGAAGATGCCTAACAAATCCATCTCTTGCACGGATCTCCCAGATGACTGCTCCACGGGAGGATACGGTAGCCAGGTGTGCCAGCATCTCATGGACCTGTTCCAGTTTGAATGAGCGCCGCCAGACGAACTCTTTCCAGCATATGGTTTCTATTTGATGCCTGGTCATAGCTCGCCCTCCTTTCTTACCATTGTCCTCCATGACGGTTCTTCCAGACACGAAAAGCAACATAAATTCCAATGCCAATGGCAGCGAGGAGTACGAGCACCCACCAGATTTCCATGATGATACATACAGTCCAGCGGAGTACAATCGCAGCAATGAAGAGGGCAACAGCCCATTTGAGAATTCTGGCAATAAGGCTTTCTGGTGAATTCATACATGATCAGACCTCCTCACGTTCTTTTGCTTTATCGCTGTATTCCGGTACGGGGTAGCCGGGAATCATAACATCGGATGCAATTTCGTTGCCCCATGCATCCCAGTTTGGCTGTGGTCTTCTGGCAAACAGTTCCAAATACGGGCCGGGAGATACGCGCTCAATAATGGGGTACATTTCCTCCGGCTTATGGGAATGATCCTGAAGTGGCGCAAAGAGCCAGTTTGGCTGAGCTTTAAACTTCACAGGCGCTTTACCGCGTGTTCCAAACAGAACCGTTTCGCTTGCATTTCTCAGGTAGTTTCCTAACCCGAGACGGGGTTTAATCCAGTAAAAGGGGTCGCGATATGTAAACCCCCAGGCTTTCATGACGTCTAATCCCTCTTGGAGCAACCCATTTGGAATCCACAGCCATAGATGTGCATTTTCTTCCACTAGATCGGCGACGGGCATATTTTTAATATCTTCTAAAGACATGAGTTGATAATGCATGACAGCTCCTCGCTTCCCTTTTTGATTAATACTCCAAGGCGGATCGGCAAGGATGGTGGAATATTTTTTCGTAGGCATGATAGTTTTCCTTTCCGGGCGGTCACAGCGACCGCCCAATCGATTTGTTAATGTGCCAGGCTTTGTCGGCCTTTGCAGTGAGTAAACCACAAAAGCAGGTTGACAAAAAGTCAATTTTGTTTTCACTTTCGCAACGATGCGACACCCGCTAACAGAGGTGAAAATGCATTTTGTGGTATATAAAAAACGATGTTGTAATATTTGCGCAAGTGCTTGAAATATGTTGTTCTACGGTATTATCTCGCGCGATTTTCAGCAATCATCTGCGGTTCTTCCAGAGTACCCTCCAGCCGATAGGTTCGGTTTTCTACGACTTCTGCTCTTGCGAATACAGGAGCTAAGTAACCTTCAATAACCGACTTAAAGGAACGCACCGTCAGGCTATCTCCAGACATAGCTGCATCAATAAGGCCTTGCATGATGCCAGGCGAAACGTAGGAGATGGCGTGAGAATACTCGAAGCCCATCTCAATGATCTGTTTTGCCAGAATACGCGTTTTTGCCTTGGCGGAAAGGGGCTTAAAATTAACAAAGCACTGAAATCTGGAGGCAATCTCTCTAAGTACCCCTACGCCAACAAATGCTTTTCGTGCCGCCTCATTCTCCCGATAGATACGCATAGGCAAGGATTCGTCTGATATAGAAGATGCCTGTTCATCCCGGTAGCTAACACTTACTTCATTTTCCTCCAGATGAATATCCTCAACGTCATCCGATACAGTAAAGCCAATCCTACGTTTAGCGGGCTGACTGGAGCTGAGATCATAATTGGAAGTAAAGAAGAAAATGCAATGTTTAAAGTCGAACTCCCTTGAACCATCGCTGAGTGCTTTTCGGGATGCGCAACGGCCTTCGTCCAAAATGGCCATAAAGGTTTTTAACACCTCGGGATGCGCCTTATCCAGCTCATCGAAGATAAATATCGTGTAGGGATTCCTCTCGACCACTTCAAAAACAGCTTCGTCCTCGTAACCGACATATCCGGCAGGAGCACCAATCAGACGGTAGACCGAAAAAGCTTCGGTAAAGTTATTGAGATCTGTCCATGACACGGCATATTCCTGCCCGCAGTCTTGGGAGAGAATCTTCGCCAGCGCTTTTGCAGTTTCAGATTTACCGACACCTGGTGGCCCGGATGCCAGGATGGAGACAGGCTTTGTGGGATTCTTCTTGGCAAGGTGCTGTGCGACTACATAGGCGATAGCTTCGGTGGAATCATCTTGACCTATAACCATCTTTTGCAGACGTTCTTTTAAATGCTCAAAGCTCGGTGTCTTTGACTCTGACGCCTCCGGCACAGATATTTCATCCCAGTTGGTCAAAGTATCGGGAGTGGCATTACTGGTTGTAGGTTTTATGCCTTCTTCGGATAAGTTCCGGAGAGCATGTTCGGCGTCCTGCCAGGAAGAAAAAGAGACTGCGCCAGTATCTGCGAGTATCCCCATAACGGAATTGCTGCCGTCGTATCTAAAGTGGGGATTTACTCGAAAGATATATTTATCAGCCAACTTAATAAAGCTCAGGCAAATTTCTCGTGGGTTACAAGTTTCAGGAAACAAGCACTCATAATCGTAGGACTGATGCTGCGGGTCTGAGCCGGTCATATCTACATAGCTTTTGAGCTGGAGCATCCCTTCATGGGATACTCCGCTAAGTACAGATAAGTTTATTCTTTCCATTCCATACACCTCCGCGTATCTGTGATTTTTCCTATAAGGGTCGTCAAGTCACCACTGCCGTGGCAAAGAGGACAATCCTCATCAAAACCATTTGCCTCGCTGACAGGGACTTGGGGAATCCAGACTACCTCACCGAAAAAGGAATATGCATCATCCACAGCATCGTGGAACAGATTAATGCCAAGCACATTTTCTGCGTCCGGAGACATCTTGATTAGTGCCAAGTTGCGGTTGGAAACCTTGTCCAGCATGGTCGCGTATCTGTTGTCACCCTCGTGGTATAGCAGAAGCATCAGCGCAATCTGTCCTTCCAGCGCATTGGCGTGCGTGATAGCGGAAATAGGAGTACATTCTGAGGTGACGGTATTTTTATAGCCGTTCTTATATGCATCGTAACGAGATTTCAACACGCAACGAGGACAGCTAGGCGTTACGCCGGGATAGCTGAATACAATTTCCGCACCGACCCCTCCAGCATAAATCTGCGGACCCATGAAGGGCGTTCCATATTTCATAGCCAGTGCAGCCAGTCTGGCCTGAGCTTCAAAGCTGTCCGTACATGCGCAGATGAGGATATCTTTTGGAGAGACGAGAAGCCTGGTACCTAGCATTTCCTCAAAATTATTGTCTGTCACGGTATCGTCGAGGAAGTCACAAAAGGTTTTGACTTCTGCATCCATGTTAATGTTCAGAATTTGTTCCTTTAGCGCTTCAACCTTGCTTTTTCCGATGTCGCCGTAGATCACTCGCTGATTACTCATGTTATGAGGCTCGAACTTATCCCCATCTACGAGAATAAAGTTCGTAACGCCGGAACGTGCCATGTCAAGAACAAATCCAATAGAGCCACCTGTGCCAAAGACAGCAAGTGTTTTACATGCGAGTATCTCTTCCGGAAAGAGTTCCCTGTTTCGCTCGCTAAGTTCGGCTTTAGAAAACAGATACTTCTTTGCCAGCATTTCCCGATAAGAGCGGTCTTGATCTTCCTCAAGATTGATAGCAGGAAATTCAAAGCTAGGGTTTTTCTCGTCAATCCGTCCAAATTCAAAATAACAGCAAGGATCTGCAAGGTAGTAACCATAGGCAAAGAGTTTTGCCTTTTCGCCTTTAAGAGATCTGTGCACTTGCACGATCAGTGATACAAACCACTCCATCTCAAACGCTTTCATAATCTTTATAGTATAAAGATTGTCCGGATCGGACGGCTTAACGGCTCCTCGAGGGTGGGAATGGCTGAAGCCCACGAACTCGATGCCCTTCTCGTACCATTTCTGGATGATGAGATTAAGCTTGTCGCAGTCAGGTTCATAAGTGGCTCCGGTCACGCTGGCAGTTACATCAAAGTAAAAGTGGTCAACATGTTTTCCGTCGGAGCTGCCAAGGATACCTCCGGTCTCTGGGATTTGAGATCCGACAGTCTCGCGGATTCGAGAGAGAACTTCCTCGGTGATAATGTAGGTTTTAGGTTCTTTTTTGTTTGTCATTTTTTACCTCCGTAAATTTGTGTATTGATAATAATAATCATCTTCCCAGCTAAATTGATCTTTTAGCTGGCTGGCAATATTATCGAAGCTCTTGTAGCTGCGAATATACTCAGTGGTACATTCCGCCCAAAGCGAAGCGACACTTTTGGCCTGTTCCAGTGTTGCAATGTTGCCATTCCAACAGATGTAAGGATACGAACTGTCGTTATCCTGAAGCCAATGCGCCGCATGAGAGGAACAATCACGGCCTTGGTAATCTATGTGCGAAATAATATATATTCGCCATCCACGTTCGCCAAGATCCCAGAATACATAGTCCACAACTAAGGAGCGGTCTGACGTCCAGTAGTTTAAGCGGATATAGTCACGCTCCATTTAATATCGCCTCCAATCGTTTTGATGAAGAGAGGCAGGAGCCTCATCGGCTGAGGCTCCGCCTGCACTTGGTTTGTCCGAGATCAGCAGAAAACACCACTCGGTAATTCCTGACCCTCACGACCACCATTAAAGATGCCCGCAGGAAGAAGAGTCACCTTCTTCATATAATTTCACCTCCTTGTAATGGATTGAAGAAAAGCGAGAAGTATTGTATAATATAAGAATCTGGAGAGTGGTTAAATCTCGCATTTGATGCCTCTCGCTTTTCTTGAGGCTATTATATTGCAGGCAAATCTAAATGTAGCTGACAGTGAGGTTGACGTAGAGTTGACGTTTGAGTTGACATGAAAGGAGCCTTAGAGATGCAAGAATTAAACTATGTGGCATTTGAAAATGAATTTGTGAAATTTTGTAGTGGAGATATCGACACTGAATTAGAATATGGAGGAAAAGTTAAACCTACTCGCGAAAACATAGACAGATATATTCTCTTGCCAGCAGCTATGACAAAGGACGAAAAAGAGAAGCATCTCGTATTCAATGAGGCAATTGATAAGACGGCACTATCAAAATTCAGAAAAGGTGAGCGTCCAGTACCAAAAGCCGTAGTAGCTGCATTTAAAAAAGATGGTGCAGTAGGTATTGCAGTAGAGCGATTCATAAAAATAATACCCGAAGTGATATCGCCTCATGAGTACTTTGACCTTTCTATGGCAATATGGAATATTATTCAAACCGATGTATTTATCCCGGAGGAAGTGTCTACAACTTTAGAGTGTTTGGCAAGAAGTTCAGAAATATCAATTGGAAAAGGGAAAGTGGAAGGTCTATGTTTATTCCTAGCCACTGCACTGAAGTTTGCAATATTAAGAGATACACTTATTAGAGGTACGCCAAATTTATCGCCAAGGGTTGCCTTTGTGATTAAAGAACTCAAAAGAGATAAACAAGAATCGGAATTTCTAAAAGCGCTTGTTTATGACATGTTTACCGAACTCGAAAAGCAGAAAACACGTGTCGGTGATAAACTTGCGTTAGATACGGTAAATCATACGAAATATACGGATGACGATTTTGTGGAACTTATGGCTGCGATAGCACCACTACAAGACATTTTTTCAGATGAGTTCATGCATTACGCTTCATTATTACAAATATTTGCTATTGGAATTGAGTCCAATAGAATTCCACCAATGGCTTCTCAGGAGGGGTATAATAGTCTATTCGCAAAGTTTCGTGTACCTCCAGCACCTTATATTATATTTCCGCCTTCCGTTATCGAGGCACAATACGTGGACACATCCAGTGGAGAACCAATTCGATATTCAATGAGAGTCGACGAGCAAGGAAGAATGATTTGCGAAAATGCTGAAGTTCTGAAAGATTATAAATGGACTCCACAACAAGAATAGAAAAATCTGCCAAGACTTTTAATGTCTTGGCGGATTACTTTTTCTAAATCAATCGCGTATTTATACTTTTTACAAGCATTAGGTAACATGCAAAGTCTTCGATAACTTTGTGGTTATACCCATTATATTTTCATAGTCAGTCTCACCATTTAAGGCTAAGATAGCACTCTGTTCATTGAAAATCATTTTATATTTCCAAACAAGGAAATAATTGTCATTTAACTAGATTTTTCGCAGAGGCAAAGCCATATTATGTAGTGACTTTACTTTGCATATGTACATTCAGTATTTCAGAAGAAGTAACAGCTTCTTTACTAGTTATCGATGTGCAGTTCTCCGCTTTTAAGGATTCTTTCGATGCCCGCCATATTAAAACGAAATTTAAAGTTATCTCTATTATTATGTACTTGGAATTCACCAATGGAGATTCCTTGATGCCCATATTTTACAGTATTACTTTCATTCCATTCAGCAATTGACGATTTTGTAAACCGTATTTTACTTCTGTCCCAATACGGGCTTTTGTGCTTTTTCATGATAATCGCCTTTGGACTTAATGTAAGATTATCATTTGCATCAACCACATTGTAAAACTGGATAAAATAATCACATTCAAACATATTTTCCCAGTAGATTTTAAGCAATTCGTCAATTCTTGAATAGACCAGCTCTTTAAAGATTACAACTTTTTCTTGGTATGTACTTGGAATCTTAGTAATGTTCAATTTCGATGCCATTAGTGAGAACCAAGTTTTCGAACTTGCCTGACCAACTTTTTGAGGGGCAGCTTTACCTAATCCTTGCTTGTTTGTTTTAACTGATAACGTTTTGCCATAGTCGAGCAAGAAATCAACATCACTTTGGTGTTCGGCAACATGCTTAACAGGTTTCGGAATATTATTGTCGTAAAATACTGTTTTAATTATTTCGGAGAATGTGTCCGCCACACATGGAATTCCTCTCAGTCTATAATCGCTTGAAATTGGAACATTGAAAAAGTCGGCAATTGCAATTTCAGCAGATATACCGATTTGTTCATTGTTCACGATTACATAATTGTATCAAAGCTTGAATGATTATGAAATCGTGAGCGTTTTAGATAAATCATATCGGAATATAAACTGATTTTAGACTATTCCAGCGAATACATGCTAAAATCTAGACATGAATTACATCGGAAGCAAGCTATCTCTACTAAACTTTATCGGAGATACTGTCGATGATGTAACAAATGGAACGTATTCAAGCGTCTGTGATTTATTTGCGGGAACAGGAATCGTTGGCCGCTACTTCAAGAAAAAAGGGAAAAAAATAATCGCCAACGATTTGCAATATTATAGTTATGTACTGAACAGGCATTATATTGGAAATAATCATCCTCTTATGTTCTCTTCTCTGACCGATTTAGATGTCCCAGGAATTATGATATCGGATAATCCAATTATTACTATATGCGATTATTTATCTGGCTTAGAAGGCGAACCCGGTTTCATATATAATAATTACTGTTTAGGTGGTTCAGGAGAGCGTTTATATTATTCGGATGAAAATGGAAAGCTTTGCGATGCAATACGTACAAAGATTGAATCTTGGATGAAGAATAATAAAATAACCGAAGATGAATACTATTATTTATTATGCACACTATTAGAAAGCATAGACAAGGTTGCGAATACAGCAAGTGTTTATGGAGCGTTTTTGAAAAATTTGAAAGAGAGCGCTACTAAAAGAATGAAACTCGTGCCTGTTGAGCTATTGCCTGGGAAAGCTAGTAGTATAGTTTTTAATGATGACGCTAATGTAGTTGCCGCTAATAATCCTGTGGATGTTCTATATCTCGATCCTCCCTATAATCAAAGACAATATGCTACTAATTATCATTTGCTTGAAACAATAGCGCGTTATGATACACCAGAAATTCATGGAAAGACCGGATTGCGTGAATATAGCAGTCAGAAATCGAAATATTGTGCTCGTGCGAAAGTTAAAGATGTATTTGACGACCTCATTACGCACGCAAAGGCAAAATACATTTTTCTTAGCTACAATAATGAGGGCTTGCTGCCTATTGATGAAATTAGAGCAATAATGTCAAAGCGCGGTAAATATGGCTATGTCACTAAAGATTATCATCGTTTTAAAGCAGATGGTATGAGGGAATATTCAGCTAATAGTACTGTCGAATATCTACATTATGTAATTTGTGATGAGCAAAACTAGCCCACCATCATTTTTAGCGATTAATGGCTTGCTGGGTATTAGATATTTCTTAATTGTTCAACTTCGCATTGTGCTTTAATAGCGTGCTATTATGTTTTTGAACGCTAACATTTATTTGAAATTTCGGACTTTATGTGATATAATAAGCTGTAGCAACTTACTGATAAATGTAAGCGAGGTTGAGACTATGAATGTAAGCTATAAAAAGCTATGGAAACTTCTTATTGATCGAGATCTGAAGAAGAAAGATCTCGAAGAAATGGCTGGAGTGAGTCATTATACGATGAATAAACTCACGCATGGCGATAATGTTACAACCGACGTTTTAGGGCGAATATGTAAAGCACTCAATGTTACAATAGATGAAATTATGGAGTTTATAGATAATAATATGTAATAAAAACACATTATCAATAAAATAAATTACATATTAAGATTTAATAAATAGATTGCGCAAAAATAAGGAGGATGAGAACGATGGCTAACTTATCGCAAGAGAAACGTCAGCGCTTGCGGGCATTCCTTGAAACCATCCGTGAAGAACATAAAGATGATGATGAGGTGCTTATTGCCCTCGGAGAAATCGAAAGCGAATTAAACGCAAACATAATTCAGCCAGAGCCTCTATTGAAGCTCCGGCTGAATTATTATAAGTAGTTATTTTATCTCGTGTTACCATGTAATATCCAGATGAAACTCATCTTCACTAATAACTTTTTGGTCGAATGAAACAAATCGTCCTCCAGTTCCGCCAAATGCAAAAACGCAATCTTTGGGAGCAGGATTGCCGTCGGGATAGTTAGGTGTCTTTTCTAGTGCATAAGCAATCACAAATGGAACCGGCCCCCAATGATTTGTTTCCATTGAGGCTCCAATGCCAAGCAAACTGCTTTTTGAAAAAACAGCAGTTCCCGTATTATTGACATTGTAAAACAATTCTCCTTGATTGCCATACGCTACGTACATCATCATTTCCGGTCTTGCCCCACCAAGAATAAAAAATGTATCATGCGAATTAGAACTGGTAATATCAAATCCATCCGTCATATTGAATGCTTCAAGGGTTCCTACTGCATAAACGATTTCTGACCAGTTTACATCCAATCCATAGGTTTTTGATAGATGTCCTTCGCTGATTCCCATTCTGCTTAGACTTGGAAATTCTTCGTTGGAGATTTCATTCCAGGCACCATCCAGTAATTTGGCATTGCTCTGTTTAATCCATGGACTGATTTTCAAATTTGTTTGGATAACATACCCATCTCCATCTGTAATGGTGTACGTCTTTTCCTGCCATGCTATATCCACCGGCTGCACACCATAGTCGTAATCATTCACGGAAAGCGTTATGGTATTTTCAGATACAGAATAGGTTCCTGAAAAATAGGCATCAGTTGAATAATTAAACAAGATCAAATTTGATTTATTGCCCAACTCCCATTTAAACTCTTCCTCGCTTCCGTCTTCTTCTATAAAATACATTTTATAGTCACTCTCCGCTCGGATTTGACGGGTTATGTTTTCTTCTCCGTCTGGCATAATCAACTCCAATGTCCATGTGCCCAATATGGAATCGGCTGTTAATTCTCCACTGCTTTCTGTTTCCTGTGAGGTTTCTGTTTCCTGTCGGCTTGAGGATGGAGCTAAATCCTCTGATTGATTAGAACAGGCACATATTCCAAGCAGCATACATAGAACAAGTAATAGTGCAATCAATTTTTTCATTTTGATATCCTCCTAAGAATATGCCAGATACAGCGCTCCAGCATAGAATTATATTCATTTTACCCGAACCGACAAAAAAGCGCCCCACACAATCAGGTAGTTTTCAGAAAATAATTTGAAAACATTCCGTACACTACCCGTTTGTGTGGGGACAAAGGCCTACTATGCAAATATAATATGCGTATAGGAGGGATGATATCATGAAGAAGAAAAGAATTTTAGGGATAGTGACAGCAATGCTCATGGTTATCGCCCTGGCTCTTACGGGCTGCGGGCAGCAAGGCGAGCAGAACGCGGGAGCAACCGGTTCCGGAGACGGAAATGGTAGCGTAAGCGAGCCCAAAAAAGATTCTGTCGTAGATGAAGAACCTACGGTAGACATTGGCGAGAAACCGGATGGAAGTGATGTAGTTAAGCTTATGCATTGGTATCATGATCGCGATGCAACCTATATTAAGACTGTCAAAAAAGACAGTGACGGTTATTACCATTATAAGGTTGGCGACAAGGAGCTTCTATGCAAAACTAACGTCTGGGATTTTATTGAGGCAAAAGAAGGGCTTCGTGGTACCTACTATGTTTGGCATTTCGAAGATATGGCAAGGGCGATCGGGCTTTTTCCGTCAGATTATGAAGCGGACTACACATTGTCGGCTAAAACTAACCCCGATAATGAGAGATGGGATTTTACGCTTAATTGCGGTGAATCTTTTGAGAACCCATACGGTCAAACAGTTGTTCAATACGTAGGTAAGTCCGCTTATTTAAAAAATGACGAAGCAATCTATTGTATTTCTTCAGTCACTAGATTTGCGGTAAGTTTGGAGCAAATTTCCTTTGCTGCTTATAAGATGGAACAGCTGCAGCTTGGCCGAAGCGATACTCAGATTATGGAGGAGGACTTCGCTGAATGGAAAGGAGCAGGCAATAACTATATTATCCCCTAGTTTATTAAAATACCCAGTCGTATGACTGGGTATTTTTTTATACGGCGAAGTTTTTTATGCGGCGATCTTCGAAATAGTAGTTATTTACGCCAAGTATATATTCGGCGTTATCTTCTGAGTCTACATGGAATCGATATAGCTTCTGTGCCTCTTGTTTGAGTATTGGAGCTTTATTGGTCGGGTCGTAATTGACGACCTTTGCTAGATAATCTAGCTTATCTAGATAGGCTACGACCTGTTTTTTAGTTAAACCGGAGCGACGAGCGAGGATGCCCTCATATGAGTTATCTAGCGGGTGCTTTTCATAATACTCTTCTAGATAAGCAGTGACAGATGATTTTTCGACTAGGCCCATATTCTCAAGAAGACGCTGATCTTCGGTAAAGCGCTGATATTTAGGAAAAAACACTACACCTACCCTTTTGTGTGGGGACAAAGTCCTGTTCTGCAAATATAATATTGAACAAGAACAAACGTCACGCATTGCCGATATGGCAGAAATTCTGAAATGCGGATATTTATCAGCTTAAGTACAGGAGGAGACAACCATATGCAGAAGAAAAAATTATTAGGGATTTTAGCAGTGCTCATGGTGTTCGCCCTGGCTCTTACGGGCTGCGGGCAACAAAGTGGCGAGCAGAACGCGGGAGCAACCGGTTCTGAAAGCCAAAACGGCACTACCGCCGTCGATGGCGGCAAGAACGAAGGCGAGGTTACGGCTGAGCCAGAGGGGCCTGACGTTGGTCAGGTGGACAATCGAAAACCCGTGCAGGATACTGACGGTAATTATATCTATACAATTACCGTTGACAATGTTCAGACCGAAGTTAAGACTTGCATAAATGTCTGGGATTATATTACAGACGATACGCCGTATGACCACGTAGATTTCAAGCAAATGTTAGCTGATCTTGGTTGGGAAGCTATGCCAGCTGGTTATGGTGCTGCTAAATTTACGCGCAATGACGGTAGTTATACGCTTATTGGCGGAACACGAACTGGCGATAAGTATGACTTGTCTAGTGGCGAGTCTAGACTGTATGAGCAAGGCGCAGCTTGCTATGAGTCAAATAATGAAATCGTAAAGTTTTCCGGCATTACGGTCTCTGCGCGTTCGGTTTCTAGTGATCCGTATCTAATAGGTAAGAGCGATACGTATGTTTCTTTTGAGCAAATTGTCGCTTATGCATATCTTCTCGATTACTATCGAAATAATGTCAATCCCGCATTCGAGACGGGAATTGGTACCGTATGCGTTCCTTAATTCTGGTAATATGCCGCACGTGATAGTGCGGCATATTTTTTCTTAAACAGCGTAATTTCGTTGACGATAGCTTTTATCAAATGAACTTTGAGTCGTTGCTATCGCGAAATTATTGATAACCTTTTTGTTGCTAATTCTCGCACGTTTAGTGTTCTTTACGGATGGCTCATCAGTATGCAATGGATAATAGTTTGCCGGATTATAATTTGCTAGAAATACTAAATCTTCAGCGTAGTTTAGTAGCGCAATTACATTTTCTTTTGTTAAGCCGGAGCGGCGAGCGAGTACACCTTCATAAGAATTATCTAATGGGTGTTTCTCATAGTATTCTTCTAGATAAGCTGTAACGGAGGATTTCTCGACGAGCCCCATATTCTCGAGGAGACGCTGATACGCAAAAAATCCTAAATACCTACCCTTTTGTGTGGGGACAAAGCTTTGCTCTGCAAATATAATATTAGATGAGAATCGATGCCTCATAATGCAGATATGGCGTAAATTCTGAAATCTGAACGTTTACTGACTTACATAGGAGGTATAAACACATGAAGAAAAACTTATTGGGGATTTTAGCAGTACTCATGGTGATTGCCTTGGCTCTTACGGGCTGCGGGCAGCAAGGCGAGCAGAACGCGGGAGCAACCGATTCTGAAGGCCGAAACGAAGCTATCAGCAACGAGAATAACCCCGCTGGCGAGGTTACGACTGAGCCGGAAGTTAACATTGGTGAAAAGCCGGATGGAAGCGACGCTATGGCGCTTATGGCTTGGTACTACGAGCGCGACAAGTCCTATATCGAGACCGTAGAAAAAGATACTGATGGATATTATCATTATGCGGTTGGCGACAAAGAGCTGCTCTGCAAGACTAATGTCTGGGATTTTATCGAGACAAGAGAAGGCAAACGTGGTACTTATTACGTTTGGCTTTTCGAAGATATGGCAGAGACAATTGGACTTACAACTGCGGATTTTGAGAATTCGCGCCGCGCAGCAGCCAAGGTTGATCCGAATCAGACTCGTTGGGATTTTATATTGAATCCTGGCACGGCTCGTAAAAATATTTACGACTATACGTCGATAGAGGTTGCTGGTAGGTCAAACTATTACGAATACGAGGAGATGATTTATCGCGTACCTTCGTCTGCGTGGTCGATTAGCTTAGAACAAATCTGTTTCTCCGCATATGAAATGGAGCAGTTAATGCTTGGGCGTACTGAGGATGAGATTATGAGTTCGGATTTTAGCGAGTGGCATAGCGGGATGGGGTATATTATTCCTCAGAAGTAACTAGATGCCCAGCCGCAAATGGCTGGGCATTTTTTATGATGCAAAGTTTCTGATTCTGCGCTCTTCTATATAAAAGATATTAACTCCAAGTAAGTACTCTTCATTGTTTTTAGATTCAATGCGGAATTGATAATCTTCTCGTGTATCGCCTTTAAGTATAGGCGCTCTGCCGGTTGGGTCGTATTCTGCGATTTTGGCGAGGTATTCTAATTTGTCTAGATATGCAATAACTTGATCTTTAGTGAGTCCGGAGCGACGAGCTAGGACGCCCTCGTAAGAATTGTCTAGCGGATGCTTTTCGTAATATTCTTCTAGATAAGCTGTAACAGAGGATTTCTCGATAAGTCCCATATTCTCAAGGAGACGCTGATCTTCGGTAAAGCGCTGATATTTAGGAAAAAACACTACACCTACCCTTTTGTGTGGGGCAACTCTGACAATACATGCTATAATATCCTTATCATGTTCTAACTGCACCAATCAGCTAGAATCATCTTTTTGCAAAGGGGGCTATGGCTATCTATGAGTGAGCGTAAGAAATCCGTCATTCGGCTTTTTGCAGCGGCAGTGCTGTTGTTTACTGTTTCTGCATACCGGCAGCTTAGCATACAGTATTGGTCGGAAGATTTTCTGCGGCCATATCTTGTCTGGGCGGTCTATATGCTACTCCTCTTTGGCTGGCAATATACCATTACAACAAAAATCATGCAGAAATCCATGCGCGGCCACCTGACTGCACAAAATATCGTCAGTATCCTGTATTTAACCGTTCGCTTCATCCAGGATGCTTTCCTCTATGTTAATATTCCATGGATGCGCTTTACCGGATACTTTATCAATATCGCGGCTATCTTCATCCCGCTGTTCGGTCTTTACGGCTCATTCTATCTTGGCAAGGCAGACGATTATCGGATCAGCAAAAAGTGGTATCTGCTTCTGATTCCGGCAAGTCTCCTGTGCGTGATGGCACTGACCAATGAGTGGCATCATTTTTTGTGTTACGTTGTGCCGGAGGAACCCCAGCCCAATTTGTATTTTCATCCATATATTGGTACATACCTCATCTATCTGTGGGCGCTTAGCATGATTGGGTATCAGGTATATGTGATCTATCAGAGGAACGGTGCAACAAAATCATCCACCTTTTTTCAAAAGCTGATTCCCTTTTATGCACCGATTCTGCTGCTGTTATTTAGTATTCCCTATGTGGCAACGGCCTATGTCGTGCGATTTGAACTTGTAGAATATTCGGCGGGACTGATTTTTATTTTTGTGTTCTGCCAGCAGCTCTATATCCTGACCGGACTGATTCCGGTAAACACGCAGTACGAGGAAGTATTCCAACGCTCTACGGTGGCGATGCAGATCCTTTCACCGAGTGGCGAGACGATTGCAGCGTCGGAAAATGCATCGGATATAACACCTGCTATGCTGGAAGTCCTAAAGCAGAATCAACGATTTTCTGCTACGGAAGATATTACTATGCACCTGCACCCTGTTCTGGGCGGATATATGATCTGGCAAACCGAACTCTCACAGATCAATCAGGCTTTACGGGAACTTCAGAGACTGAATGCGGAACTGGAAGAAGAACAAGATCTGCTGGCACAGGAAATTCGAATTCAATCGGATGAGACAAGTATTCAGGCACGCAATGATATTTATGACAGCCTATCCTCGGAGGTGTCTGGGCAGCTTACCTTGCTGACAGAACTATTATCAAAAGAATCCCTTTCAGAGAATGACTGGAACTGCATTTGCCTCATCGGCACCTATATCAAGCGGTTCTGTAACTTGCGGCTCACTTATCAGGAGCAACAGACGATTCCGATGGGTGATTTAGCCATCAGCTTGCAGGATATTGCGAAATGTATGAAGAATCTTGGAATCAGGACAAGCTTGGATTTTTGTCCCACATCTAATTTAGAGCCAGAGCTGATTCTTCTCATTATGAAAACTTTGGAAGAAATTTTAGAGGAGGCAGATTTTTGTTTGACTTCTGTGGCCATCCGAATCAGCGACACGGCTTGCTTTGAGATTACCGGCACAGACCATGAACTTGCTCCTCGTTCTTTAGAATACGGATATCGGTTCCAGACAGAAAAGATTCCGTCAGGTTATCGTTTTTTACTCTCACAGGAAGGAGAGGTGGTGCAGTCATGAAAAAGAAAACATCAGCCAAAATGATCAAAAAGGCAATTGACTCTTATCCCGGCGGCATCTGTTTCTCTGCGCTGGACGGGCGGGTCATTCTCGTCAACGAGAAGATGAACAAGCTGGTACTGGAACTGACCGGACATACGATTTTGAACGCGAAAACAGCATGGAATGAACTCACAAATTTTGCAGATAACGGCAAGGCGGAAAAGCTAACCCAATTCTGGCTACCGAAAGATCCTGACAATGAAAATGGAAGCACCCACCAACAGTTGTTCTTCCGCTTCTCCGACAGCTCGGTCTGGCGTTTTGAACTGAGATTTCTTGATTCCAATACCGTTCAGATCGAGGCGGCGGAAATTACAGAACTCTACCGGCTCAGCGAAGAACTGTATGAAAACACCATCCGACTGCAGGAGATGCAAAAGCGGCAGAAAGCCTTGCTGGACAGTATCGTGGAAGTTAATTTAAATAAAGAGATTCTTGCCGCGAAAATGCATATCCATGATGAGCTGGGGCATTGTTTACTGGCCACCACTAAGGCGATTACGGAAGACCGTCTGGCTGAGAATGCCGACACACTGCGGAAAAGCTGGAACAGTACCATTCAGGATTTTTCCAATATTTCTACCGTGTGGACGGTTCCCGATTCCTCTCTGCAGTCTGAACTGATGCAGGTTGCGGAGCTGATTGGCTGTAAGGTTATATTCCTTGGAGAACAGCCCACCCAGCGTAAAGCGCTACAGCTTCTATATGCCGCCATTCGGGAAGCACTCACCAATGCGGTACGCCATGCGGAGGCTACGGAACTGACGGTAAAGATAAAACAAGACAAGCAAAGGTATCATATAGAGATATCCGACAACGGCGGCGTATCTGTTTCAAGTATTACCGAGGGTAATGGCCTCAGCGCATTACGGCAGCGGCTTGAACAAGAAGGAGCCTCACTAAAGGTACTCTGTGACAACAGCGTTTCCCTAATTGTTGATATTCCCTTTGATTTTGATGAAGTCCAGAAAGGAGGACGGAAATGACACAAGTTTTAGTAGTAGAAGATTCCAGGATTACCCGGGGTGCCATTGAGGGTCAGATCGCCAAATCAGAAAAATATGTCCTGTACGCTTCCATAGAAAATGCGGCAAATGCAGAAATTGCCTGTCTGCGTGGGTGTGTCGATTTAATCCTGATGGATGTCTGTACGGCTGATGAAGAATCCGGTCTGAAAGCTGCGGCAAAGATCAAACAGTATAACCCCAAAATTAAGATTGTCATTATGACCTCCATGCCGGAACATTCCTTTATTCAAAAGGCAAAAGCGTGTGGTTGTAACGGCTTTTGGTACAAGGAATATGGCAGCACTGCCTTGATGGAGGTTTGCGACCGGGTGATGAATGGTGAATTTGTTTATCCCGAGGACGCGCCGGTGATTCGTATTGGGTACAGCAACAGCGCCGAGTTTACCAGTCGGGAATTTGATATTATTCGGGAGCTGGCGCAAGGCAGAAAATACGAAGAGATTGCGGCAGATCTGGATATTACGCCAAATACAGTCAAGTATCACATCAAGAACATTTTACAGAAAACGGGCTACCAGAACACCTTGCAGCTGGTGGCCGAGGTGGTAGAAAAACGGTTGATTTTACCGAAGTATTAAGGAGGATAAAAATGGGAAATTTAACAGAACATTATAATAAATTGAAGTCTGACGAACAGGAACGAAAGAATAGGAATGATTACTACAGAGATGTCATGAATAAAACGCCGTATTTGATTGAAATGCACAAACATAATTCAAATAGTGAAGGGTATCTGCTTGACTATGAGGAATCTCTGGCCTTGCAGATCACTTTGGAGCAGCAGCGGTTATTTGAGGAAGCGATCTCACTAATCAGTGATGACAAGTGGGTAACACCCCCTGTTCCAACGATAGATGACATTGACATAGTAAACATTAACAACTCTTGCAAAAAAGCTCAGTTCGATTACTGTGCTTCCGGAAAATTTCGCTGGGCAGACGGAAGCATACATCATACTCCTTGTGGCTGCCGTTTTGAAAAGCGTTATGATGTCAAAAGCGGTTTTATTGGCTCTCTGGGGAACGAGAAGAGACGAAATAAAGCACGAATGGAATGTTTTTCCGAAGTGCAAGAGTATTATCATCTTCTTCAAGAGGCGGCTTCTGGTTCGCAAGAGTATGTTCGGTTAAGCTTTAACGGCAACCGTGACACCGCGTATTTATATAAAGACGGGTCAATCTTTGCAAGAAACAAATATATCATCGAAGAAATGTCTATAGAAGATTTGGAGCAATGGCTTTGCTCGAGCATTGCCTTAGTGGAGGGTCTGTAGCCGGGTGATGAACGGCGAATACATTTACCCCGAGGACGCGCCAATGATTCGTATCGGGTACAGCAACAGCGCTGAGTTTACCAGTCGGGAATTTGATATCATCCGGGAGCTTGCACAAGGCAGGAAATACGAAGAAATCGCGGCAGATCTGGATATTACGCAAAATACCGTCAAGTACCACATCAAGAACATTTTACAGAAAACAGGCTACCAGAACACCCTGCAGTTGGTAGCCGAGGTGGTAGAAAAGCGGCTGATTCTGCCAAAATATTAATTAAGAATCCACTGGACTTCCTGCCCAATATGCCGTAAGCTATACTTCTAAAAAGGAAAGGTGGGGTTATTATGGTTTGTACTTATGAAGAATATTTAAAGCAGCCAAAAGCGATTACATTTGAAAAAATGCAAACGATCCATGCGGAAATGATTGCCGAGATTGGCACAGATGTGGATGCGCTGGAGCTATATGACGAGTTAATAAAGATTGCGACTCGCTATGCTACAATCCGGGCAAATTGGCCATTGCTTAGCCGCGATGAGAAAAACGAGCAAGACTCCGGCAGGACTTCTTGCCACAACTCCGTAATAATACATTTTAATATGCTGGCGCGATATTTAAAACAACAAGGCAGAACCGCCGCATGGCGCGACGAACTCGGCTATGAAGAAGATGATTCGTATAACCGCAAAGCCATCGGCGACTTCGCCTGCTATCTGGCTTTTGTGAATGGAATAAATGCAAGATGATTTTAGACTGTCGAGTTGAGTTCGGCGGTCTTTTACTCGCGTGAACTTCTCGGCTCAATTCTGTTGCGGATTGATTTTTAGGAGAGCCGATATAAAAGTATAAAAACATCAAACTCATGCTTTTAATGTTTTCTTATATGGGTTATCTTGTTTCTACAATTAATCAGGAGACTCGATATGCTCGAGAAAATAGTTTGGTGGATTGAGGCTACGTGGGGACGCTATAAGTTATATAGAAAACTAAAAAAGATAACATAAAAATAGGCTCGCAGCAAAGCGAGCTTATTTTTATGTCTATTTTATTCCATACGCATTAGTGGCTCGTTTTTCTCGCGACGATTCTGGTCCTCTACTGCGTCCTATTGACCGCTTATGGCATATTCTATAATCTAAAACTCAGCATTTTTTATATTTAATTTTGGTTGTCATAGATTGCTTCTATTACAGGAAATACAAAGCATTTGGAGATTATCATATTCCGTTTTTCCTCCTTTTGACCAGGGCAGAATATGATCACCATCCATATCGGTATATGCGAAGTGATTACCGCATTTAGAGCATATGCCTTCTTGTTCGTTGTACTTACGTAATTTATCTTTTTCGCTAAAAGCACGGATATTAAGATGCTTTTCCTCCCCGGTTAACAAATATGCATAGATGCCTTTGTTATTTGTAACATCGTCATCCATTTCAAGCTCTGCAACTCTTGCTTCAAGTTCATCGGAGTTATAATGCTCATCTTTATGGCGATTGTAATAAATCCCCCACGGAAGCCCTTTCATATATTTGCGATAGTTAGGAAATACAGTTTTGACCCAGTTAATAACATTTTGGAAATACATCCATAAATCATTGGCTGAGGTATCATGCTGATGTTTCGCCATATAATCTTCGAGAGCTATACCTTCAGCGTCAGATATCCAGGTAAGAACTGTATGTAAATAATCCTGTCGGATTGGACTCCCGTTTAAATAGTCACTGGCAAGATTGTAGGCAACGCAATTTGTCTTGCTAAAATACTTTTTCGCTTCAGTGGTCCATGTACCGGAATACACAGCATTGAGAAGCTCTTGATCCGTTAGTTTTTCTCCAGCGATATTTATTGTCTTGAACCAGTCTAGTTTTTCCTTATCCGTACCTTCGCAGACATAAACCATTAATTCGTAATCTAAAATTTGATTCTTTTGAGATTCATCTAGATTGAAGAAGTATTGAAAGTTAAGAGCGAATTGACCATCGATATAATTACAGATAGAAATAGTGCGTTGCTGCCCATCCATCAGCTCATAAGTGTCATTCTCATTTTTTGACCAATAGAACAAATTTAACGGTCTTTTATTGATGATGGATTCGATAACAGCATTCTGCTGCTCAGGTCGGTAACAAAATTCACGCTGAAACTTCGGACGGATATTTAGCTTTCCGTGGTATCCGAAAACGCCTTCTTCTTCATCGTTTCGATATTCGTCGAACAAATCGCGAATTTTAACGCTCATTAAGTTATACTTCATTTATTGCTCCTTCGCACATTTCGCTGATAGCGGATTTAAGTTTTTTGACTCAGGTTTCATCGCCGTTTTTTCTTAATTAAAATACGAGGATATATGCTTATCAAATATCCGTCAACATTATCTGCCGTATAATAAACCTTGGCAGGCTTCTCTTTCACAAGAACTGCGGCTCGTGTATTAACTTTTCCGCCGCCCTGCGTGCTACCATTTTGATTATGCTGGGTTGCATTTTCATAAATAGTTGTCATACTATAATCAACGGTAGTACCCAAAGTAATTCCTATAATCTCAAATTGCTCTGGATTATACTTATCCAGAAATGTAATGGGCACTCCCATCACTCCATCATAATCAATTGGGATGTCTGAGACTTTATCTACATTAATTGCGTCATAATTATCGTATTTTGGGTATTCTTCAGGCGTGTACTTTTTATACAGGACTAATTCTTCATGACGTTTTTTGATATCTAAGTTTGTAAACCATCGCGTAAGACCATTCATCTTTTTAGTGATTCCACTTGGAGTATCAAATACGGATGGGTTATTATATCCAATCCACACCTTATTGTCCTTCAGAAGTGGAAAGAATTCCTTGTATGTAATCGCATTTTTATTCCCAATAATAAGAAATTTTTTATCATACTCCATAAGCTGCGCAATATACTCTCGAAACAGGCTAAATGGTGGATTTGTAACAACTATATCTGCCTCTTTTAATAACTCAATAGATTCTGGGCTCCTAAAGTCTCCATTTTGCTGTAGAGTTTTAATTCCAGAATGCACTCCGGCTTCATCCCGCCACATTTCCAATTTATATGATTGCTTCTCGTTTTCAAAATGAGTTGCAATCAGTTTTTTTAACCCCAAAAATTCAAATTGCAAAGAAAAGAATTGCCAAAAATTCGACCATTCTGGATCATCGCAGTTGCAAAAAACAACCTTATCCTTGAAGTGTTTTCGGTAATGCTTGAGCTCGTTCTCTATATCTGGTAATTGAGTATAGAACTCATCATTTTTCTTATCTTTTGCTCTATGTAGATTTGAGTTCGCAGACATTCGTGATATGTGATTAGTTAATTCTAACCATATTATATCACGAACAGATATGCATCGATTTCTAATTCTCAATATCAAGGTCACTAGTGATCTCATATAATCTGCACTAGAGTATTGAAAACTCCAACTTTTGCAGATTGCTGCGTTGCTCTCGCTATGTAAAAAGCCAGCCGCTTTGGCTGGCTCTTTGCTACACGCTATCTGGGAACATTTTACGAAGGTTTTTACGCCTGGTCACAATGGCGGCAATTGACCGCTCGATTTGAGACGAAAGTTCTTCATCTGGAATTTCATGCGCAATCACAAGCGCGTCTTCTGCCTGAGTCCAAGGTCGTGGCGGATATAGATAACAACGTTTGCGCCTAGATTCGTGGGCTGCGTCATACTCTATTGCAGGCTTGCCACGTCGCAAATACTGTCGTCGATTTTCGATAGCCTGCCTAGTTCGGTTCAGCTCTCGCGCCAACTCTGCGTCGCTCTTGTCGCTATCCATGATGATAGATTCTTCTTCGGACGTCCATGGCCTATAGTCGCGAGTTGTCTTAGCTAGCATCTTACGACGGTTAGTAACTTGCTCTTCAGAAAACTGAGTTCTCGATGCAATTTCGCGGTTGCTAAGTTCGCTTTCGCGAATCAAGTCATCCTCAGCTTTTGTCCAAAAGTGTTTTGAGAATGATTTGCGACCGCAAAGTTTTTGCCGCTTTGCCCTAATCGCCTCAATACTTCTCCCGGTCAGCTCAGAAACCTCTTCGTTAGATTTTGTTTCGTCGAGGATTAGAGCCATCTCTTCTTTAGTCCAACGACGACGCATGGAGTGCTCTTCGTTAGGGTCCAATTGACTTCTTCGCCGATAAACCGCATCTTTAGAGCGCTTTAGTCGTTTGCAGATTTCGCTAATCGGTAGGTCGGCGAAAACTAATTCGTCATCTTCTTTTGCCCAAGGCTTATCGTTATTTTCTGCATCGCCAAACTTCAGAATATCTTTTCGATGATAAAGCTGGCCTCTCGTGCAGTTTAGTCTCTTGATAAGTTCCTCCGTTTTCTGTCCTGATAATATCAGCGCATCTTCTTCGGGGGTCCAAATCCTGCCCCCGCTTCGTCTTTTGCTCATATGCTATACCTCCATAGAAACAATGTGCTTTTGACAGCTTATCTACGGAAGTAATAACACTGCCGCAGATATATTTAAGTCCTTGGCGACTCAGGTATATCTGCGGCAGATAGCGTATTTAAAGTACGAACATATGTTTGTTAATGTTTGTAGTACATTATCATATTATGGCATTTTTGTCAATGGATACGAGCCCTGAACGCATACAAGATATCAAGAGGCACATCTCCGCAATTATGTAGGGACTTCCCCACGAAGCGACGATTGACCCAAAAGCTGGGCAAAAATGTGTCAAGATAAGCTACGGCTTCAATGCATCGAATTTGAGATAATACTTGTAGAGATTAAAGTAGAAACAAAAAGGCACGCATATCAATATCCGAGTGGAGCTCTTATTGAGTAATTTATGCGCGCCTTCTTAATTATATACGTATTCTTATTTTTTGTCCATAAATCTAATATATCGCAAAAACATAATATCGACTTTTCCATGGCGTGTATTATATGTACATGAGCACAAATGATTTAGATGTGGCAAATCTTCACAATGATTCTAGTAACCAGGAAGGCGCCGAATCAGAAATGAATGAAGATAGGAGATCTTCTTCTGTCGAAGGTGCAACTTTCGTTTCTGGCGATATTAAACAAAACGATTATAGTAATCTTTTTTGTAAATATTAAGGCTAGCCATCGCACTTCTCGCAGACTTCGATAATATGCTAGCTTCAATCGTTATCAAGATACTAGCGTTAGAGTTAATAAAATTTTCAAAACTACCCTTTCGTGTGGGGACAAGCTTAGCTGCTTTGCATATAATAAATATAATGTGGCTAAAAAGCAGCTCCATATTGCTTATGCTTGCATTTTTTGGGGTTTTGCTATATAATTCGCGCCAAGTACAGAGGTTGTAAATCTTACAACAAAAATGCAATCTCGGTGCGGTACATTTTGAGGACTTCTTCAGAATCAAAAAAGGAGGGATGATATCATGAAGAAGAAAGGTTTATTAGGGATTTTAGCAGTACTCATGGTGTTCGCCCTGGCTCTTACGGGCTGCGGGCAGCAAGGCGAGCAGAACGCGGGAGCAACCGGTTCTGAAAGTCAAAACGGCACTACTGCCGTCGATGACGGCAAGAACGAAGGCGAGGTTACAGCCGAGCCTGAGGAACCAGCGGATGAGGCGGATAATCGAAGACCCGAGATGAGGGATGGCATGTACGTTTATGAAGTCGATGGAACTGAGGTTCTTTGCAAGACGAACATTTGGGACTACATTGATGGAGATGTCTGGCATAGAACTGAGATGTTTGAAGCTCTCGGGTATGAGAGAGACGATAGTATCGGAGTTGCGAGATCGCCTGGTTTCTTTCGTTATGTCGAAGATAGCGAATTCGGCAAGTCGCAATTTACTGCATTTGTTACCTCGCCTACGAACACGAATAGTGAAGATTTCATAGAGTATCGATATTTGAATGAGCTCCATGTCGGTTCATATGGCCATAGTATTGAAGTGTATGTTCGTTGCCAACAAGATACTTTTGCAACGGAAAAGGAGGATGGACCAAGAACACCGATTGATATAATTGTATTGACAGCATATCTTCTTGAACAATGCCAAAATGATGTTAATGAATCGTATCTCGATGATGTTTTTTTGAACGCCGATGATGGTTTTTTGAGGATTTACGAGTAATATTCCTGATCAGAAAAGTGGAGGCCGCTTTGCGACCTCCCTTTTTATGCGGTTACGAAATACGCTTTCTTTATGTCTGTATAGTAATTAAACTTGCATGAAATAAAGTTTTCGAAATCTATATACTTAGTATCTTTTATCTGGATTTTTTCTGCTTTTGGCTCTACGTAGTTTAGTGGATAATATCCATCTGGATTATAATTTGCGATAAAGGTTAGATAATTAATAGTATCAATTGTTGCAATTACATTCTCTTTCGTTAGACCAGTTTTTCGAGCTAAGATTCCTTCGAATGAATTATCTAGTGGATGTTTTTCGTAGTAGTCCTCGAGGAATGCAGTGACCGATGACTTTTCGATTAGCCCCATATTTTCGGCTAGGCGTTGATCTTCTATGAATCGCTCATAATACTTACCTTCGCTACTCCATGACAATACACCAGATTCATTTCCCGTAACGCAAGCTTCGCCTGTGATATAGCCAATATATGCGGATATTTCGGTATTATTATAGATTTCTGCCAGATCCCCCGCGACAGGAATAACGCTCAGAATATCAGTTCCAAGCCCGCCGTCTCCTTGAATTGCACTAGCGATATTTTGATCGGCGACACCAAGCATTGATTCGCGTTGGCCACAATATACAATATATTTCGCCAAATTGCTACCTTCTTTAATTGTAGGAACATCTGGCGTTTCTTCGCCCTCGGGAACATCTTCGAAGTTGCCGCCCATGGCGTCTATCTTATCAATTACTTCGCCAGGATGACTCCCCATTGTTGTTAGATCAGTGATAATAAGTGGGTTGCAGAACTCATCCGCTAATGCATTTACCGAGTCGGCATAAGTACAATTGCTTGCCGTTCGTTCGGCGATTTCGCTGGCTTCGGTTACGTTTTCGGCAGCTGACACACCCGGAATTAATGGCGCGATAGATGAGCTTAGAACTCGCCCAGTACTCCCGATAAGCCCAAGTATGCTGTTCTTTGAGGAAACCAGCGAACTAAAGCTCATCAGTATTTTTCCCATAAAGGTGTACTGTGAACTGGCATCGAACGGGCTTCTCGTCTCTCTTTCGTATCTTGCCTTGTCTGCTATATAGCTGTCGTATGCGCCCAGGTACGCGATATAACTTCCCTCGCTGGCGGCAGCTTGCCCTCCCAGCTTTGCGTTTGAAGATATATATGAGCTCGCCCCGCTCATGATAGCGTTCCCCAACGACTCCCCTGCAAGGTTATTTACGAGATCACGGGTGACCATTTTTGCAATAACCGGTAAAATCATCCCAACGACAAATGCAATTGCTTGACTTAAAGCGAAGTTTGCCAATGCGCCAATTGCGGCTTCTGCCAGATAAGAGGCGCATCCGACGAATGGCGGAATAAGGCAGACTGCTAATTGGATTAAGTCTTCTCCGATTCCGACTGCAGAAGCGGCGGCTTTAGTTGCGATGCATGTTGCATAGGACGTCGTAGATACACCCAGGCCAAGGAGACCTTTTTGGATGTTGCCCCAAATATTGAACGATTCTATGCTTGGATCAGTCGAGTCGGCTACATACCCTCCGAAAAGTGCGCTTACAGACTCCGAGGTCATAGCGGAGCCGGTTATTTCGACTGTTTCTTCCATGGCGACTGGCGCATCTGAAGTGCCTCCCTTTTTTGTAACTTGAAAAGTCTCAGTAGAAGTCGCTGTAAGCGTATTGCCCAAGTCATTAATCGGCGCGTTTTTCGAATCGTCAATCTGGCCTTTTTGCACTCCTTCAAGATATGAGCTGGCAAGCTGTACGACTTGCATTGTTTCTGCTGCAGCAACAATCAGGCCGATAGCGCCAATTGCGTCCATAACCGAACATACGCCGCTCGCTACTGCGCTTGCTACGCCCGTGGCTTTTGCTGCCTTCGTATTACCGAAATCTTCCAGTTTTTTCTTCATGCTATCGAGGCTGTCTGATTTACTGATGCTGAGGCCGCCAGTGTCGCTTCCGGCATAATTCTTTTTACCGTCAGACGTAGGGTTACCGTTTTCGTCTACATCATTCTCGGATTTCGATATGCGGCTCTTGCCGTCAATGTCTCCATTGCCGACATCGTCTTCAATAGTGCCTCTAACTCTATCAGCACTGGCATCCGCGTCCATGTCCGCATCGCTGTCTGGCTTGTTCTCGTTCCAGCTATGATTTCGGATGATATTCTTGGCAGTTAGAAATTTATTGGTGGTTTTATCAAACCAAGCGCCAACTGCGGTGCGCCAGGTTGCAGACCCCTCAATATATGCATGTCTGAACGCTGAGTTCTGATGAAATGCCGCATCGAAATCTATAGCTCCGTCTAATGTCTCAGCTGCTCTTCTTGATGCCGCGATATATTTACCGTCATACTTCATGAAAGTTTTGCCATTAATATCTTCGACTTCAATGCCCAGCTTCTTTAGCTTTGCCTCTTGCTTTGAAGAAATCTTAAATTTTGTACCGAATATACTCGATTTTACGCAATTGCGCTTATTTGCATCGAGTTGTTTTGCGACAAACTTACTTGTTCGCATCTCCTGTGAAACGCCGATCGAGTTAAACTTATCAGAGAGATTCTCAACGAAACTAATACACATCAGGCCTTGAGCGCCAAGCATGCCGCCGCCAACGCCAACGAGAATACCGAGGATTGCGAGGATTGGCCCGCCCTTTTTAAATATGCTGCTTTTACCCTTAACTTTGTCGGCTGGCTTACTAATTCCAGCAACATTATTCTTGAATGTGGGGGCAGCTTTCGCTTCTTCGCGATTCTTTTGGCCGGAGATAGCGTTAGTTGGGCTCGCATGGATATTACTTAAGTCAGCGGCATTATTATCGGCGTTTTTGAGTGCTTCTGCTGCTTTCTGGCGTGCGCGAGCACTAGGCGAGAATGTTTCGTCGTAGTGCTTTTGTGCTCGATTCCCATTATCGAATAGCCCGTCGTCATCGGTATATTTTGGTTCTTCTTCTGGATTATCAATTTTTCCCCATACCATGTGAATTTCTTTCTATTCGATTATTTTATAACTTGAAATTTTAACAACAGCGCCATGTTCGTTGACATATTTCCCGTCGCCTCGCAAACTAATGCGTTCCGTATGGTTAGAGCCTGGGATTGGCTGGCCGTTGCTACCTAGAGCCTGACAATCCATGGTTTTTACGATATGATGATTTGCAAGTTCTTGTAACCTTGCGCGGTTCTTCTCTTTAATAGACGTGCCACTTTCACTATTAATCGCATCATAAGCGACACGAGCGATAGTGGCTTTGTCTTCGGTGCTTGTTTGGTCGTTATTAAAGGTATCTACGACGCGAGTGAGCTCGCCTTCGTCGATACCGCCAACGGTTGCGGCCTTCAACGCGCCGGCATTAACTGTGGTCGGCATAGATAACGTGCTTGTGTCGGTATCGTCTTTGATGGCCTGATTTCCTGCAGCAAAGTCAAATGTGGTTCTTGCGTTTTCCTTATAGTCCTTAGCAAACCCGTCCATAATTTCCGCACTATATGCACGAACGCCGGATGATGCAAGTTTCTGGCCATTGTCGCCACTCTGCTTGATAGCGTCTTCCATACTTTGCCGCACCGCAGCACGTCCATCGTCTCCTTTTTGAGACAGTGTCTTGACGAGGGCCCGAATATTCTGTTCGTTGCCATCCGAGTGTCTCAAGTAGTGAGTAAGCGCTTTTTGCATGGATCCGATATCGTGAACATCGACGGTTTGTTGTTCCGATCCCGTGATCTTGCCATCGCTGCCAAATGTATCTCCCATATAGGACATATTCCCGCTTTGCATTGCGAGGATCGTATCATCGACCCCGGAGTGCCTGTCTCTTTGTTCTTGCGCCATGCGATCCAGTTCAAGTTGTCCTTCGGCGCCATCTCCAACGTATTTGTTTGAAGATGTTGCATTTCTAGAGAAGCTTGCACGTTCAGCGTTTAGGCGGGCGGCCGCTCCGGCACTCATTCCGCGCCAGCCGGTTCTTTCAGCTTTGGTGTTTTGGCGAATGCCTCGCTTTGTCAGCATGAGATTTCCGTCTTTGTCGTATTTAACGCCAGCGCGTCGCATGCGTCTCATTTCCGCTTGTTCGCTGCGTTTGCGCTGTGCTAGCTCAGAACCATTAATGCTGCGCTTTGCTTGGCCAGAGATATTTCTCCCGACGCCCGAAATCCTTGCCCCAATATTCCCCATTGCCGCAAAGCATCCTTTAAGTAGCGTAGGGATAAAGAAGAATGGAACGATATTAATCAACATGGCGGAAAGCGCGATAAAGAAGTTTTCTGTATCTGTAGATAGAAGAACTTTTGAGGCGAAGTTACCTGCTCCAATGAGGAGGCCGCAGATTGGGTACAGCAGTAGTAAGCCTTGGAATGCTTTTAGCCATTTATTGAATAGGCTTTTTGTATTCGGCAGCATATAACAAGCCATCGCTACTGGGCTAATCACTACTAGAAGAATTACTCCGGCTTGACGAACAGAAAGAAGGGCAAATATGAATATTATGCCAATTACGCCAACAATAATAGTGGCGAGTACGGCTAGGATAGCCGCTACTAAACCTTGAGACCATATCGCCAAGCCAGCTATTCCGACAGTCAGAATTGGGACGAGCGCCGATATTATATTCCCGCTTATGCTATATTCTCCGTCCGGCATGGGTATCCCTTCAGCCATTTCATCCATCATCCTCTTAAGGCCAAACCCAAGAATGTTGGATAGGTCAACTGCGACTTGGCAGATAATATATGATAGGTTGATAAGGATTGCAGCAACAATAATTTTTGGTAATAGTTTTTTAATACCGTAGTTATCAATACCAAATCCACTAATCTGAGAAAATAGGATAAAGATAAAGAAGAGAACGAGGACGATGTTTGCTATATCTCTAAATATCCCCCATGCCCCAACGCTTCCAGATTTCTCTTGTATCACTTTATCAGGATCGTTGGGATCCCTAATTTCTACATTCCCTCTAAAAAGTTGAGTATTAACTTGTAGAAAAGGTTCAATTACTTTTTCATAGAGAAAAGTAGTTGTTTTCCCAAGAGACTCGAGAAGCGGACATAATATCCAGCCTAATGAGCCGCCTCCATCGAAACAGGATGGCTCTTTCTCTGGCGGATCATCTGGATTCGCTTCTATCGTGGATTGGCTTGATTCGATTGCGTCATCGACGCCGTCGAGTGTATCGATAGCCATAGCGTTGAGCTTATTGACTAATTCTGAGAATTTTACGCCTAGCGTAAAATAACCTTTATCGTCTACGATATTATATTCCGTTTCGTCGGCGTTATAGCCAGTAATATAGCAATCTTTCCTTTCGGTTGCGCTCTCGAACCACTTTACAGCGACATCCGTTGACGATGGAGAATCAAGGTCGCAGTTGACGGTGGCTTGAGCTACGTCTTTAATGTAATGTTGGTACAAAACAACAGCTTGCGACTCTGTTAATCCAAGTTTACTATAACTACTACCAATATTATTTCCCGTATTAAGATAACTTATCGCTTTATTTCTGGCAGTCGCTCTTGAACCATTGAGTTTCCATACGACATCGGTCGCTTGTGAATCCGTTACATTAATGCTTTTACCAGTTAATCCGATAGCATATCCAAAATCATCACCGTTATAAACATTAGAGAAGTTATCTTTACCGCCCTTCAGTGCATTAACGCGTTTTTCAAGCTCATCATAAAATTGATCCCAACTATAATTTTTATCATATATAGAGAGGTATGCTAAGCCTTCTTGGCCACCATCATCAAGGTTGCTTCCAAATGGATAGCAGTTCATACCATTCATAACGTTGCAGTTATAATCGAAATTCTCTGGATCATAAGCCATGATAAAATCTATCGTTACGCCGCCACTCATATAGTCTACGCCAAGAGATAAATATCTAGCATCCATAGTATCGTTAGGATATGATAGTTTTGTTACAATTCCATTCTCAATATCGGCACAAACTTCGCTGGACTTCTCAGAGCCCTTTTCGTTTGAAAGTTGTCGCCAACTATCATCATCATTAATTTCATATTTCTGCCAGTCGTAAGTAATAGTGAAGCATTTTCTTCCATTCTCTGTAGAGCTGCTCTCTTTTTTGTAGCCCATTTTTTCCATAAACTTCTTAATATCATCCGCTGACGAATTGCTTTGAATTTTAGCCTCCGGCTTATTGAATCTATCATAAATAGTGTCAGAGAAGCCATCTCCACCGTTAACTAGGTGCGCACAGTTTGTTTTGCTATCACCGCTTTCTGGAGTCCAACCATTGGGAAGTCTAATTTTATTTTTTGCTGGCTCCTTTGGAAATAACTTCTTGTACGAAAAGTCGTTTTCATATGTGCTAGTTGCAACCTCTCCAGCTAGCTGATATTGATCCGGAGTCATTGACTCATAATTATCGTCTTTTACATTAGATGTAAATGGCCCCCAGCCCTCTTTATAGTCGTCGTCCGTACCTCCGTTTTTTAGTTCATAACAAACACCGAGCCCTTGCAGGTAGCTCTTTTTAACGATATTGTCCTGAGTATTGCCTGCGGCGTACGTGGTATTCGTTATAAAGAACGACATAGCTATTGTTAATATAGGCAACATTAATGCTGAGGTTTTAGTTTTTGGGAGAATCATTTTTGCAGCTCCTGAATTTGTCCAGTAATATTTGTTATTATTTCTACGGTCGCATTATCTATAATTTTTTGCGCTTGAAGAATATTGCCACCAGCAATCGTCAGTTTTTTCCGCATATCTACATACTCGCCGGTAGACTTAATATAATCACTGCAATTTATAACTCTATCTTCGCCATGCGTGCATCCATTCTTCGCATAGAAGTCGACTGCATCAAGGTATGCTAGCGACATTGCTTGTTCATTCTGATAAATATGCCCAAAAGCCTCCTGATTTTCTAGGGAGAGGTAGTAGTCTTCTATGGTGTTTTTTGCATTACTATAGTCGCTCGACGCATAAAGATCGGCTATCTCGGACATAGTAGAATATTCTTTAGTCACAAGTTCATATCGAAGTATCGAGAAATATTTATTTAGAGCGTCTACATATTCGACCAACTTCTCGTCGCTCGAGAATATAGTATCTTCTTTCTTATTGAGAAAATCGTCTTTAAGTTCTGTTAACTTCTCATATTGTTCTGGACTGGTGTTATACCTAGTAATTACCTTGAGATTATAAGTCTTATCGTTCTCTATAATCGGCGTTTCTAGGCTTTCGGTCGATGAGAGCATGAAATTAGCAAGAGCATTCCATGCGGTAATTGCTTCTTTGTCTTTTTCGCCGATTACTGCTTCGTGAGGCACAAAAGTCACGATTAATAGTATCGCGCATGCCAACAACGCTACGCCCCCAATAATTACGCCAATAATCAGACCTTTCTTACCCTTGGCCTTTTGCTCGGCAGCGGCGTTTAGAATAATATCTTGTTGCTGCATGCCTTGTTGGAAGAATTCTGGGGCATTTTGGCGAAGTGCAGATGGCTGGGCTGGCGCTTGAGCGGCGATTTTACTGGCGCGAGAACGGCCGCCAAAGGCGCGCGTGATTGAACTTTCTTTTTTATCTTCAGGATCCGGAGTGGAGGAAATAATTGGCGCTTGCGGCGCGTTAAAAGCGTCACCAGTGTTTGGCGTAAAAGTATTTTGTTGCGGAGCACTAAAAGCTTCGCTAGTGACGGTATTAGGTACGGCTCCGGTATTTGGCGCAAAAGTATTAGGCTGTTCGGCACCTAGACCATTTCCAACTTGATGCCCATCCGTATCATTTGGATTCATATACCTCCACTCTGACTATAAAGTCATTCAGTTTATGTTTAGATTATATACTATTTTGTAGTAAAATTTGAAAAAATGTTTATGCTAGGTTGCTTTTTAGTGTTTAACGATATACAGCATTAATTCTATTAGCAACCGCTAGCTTTCTCGATAATGTAGCTATTCGGATCAATACTATTATTTCGAAGATACTTAAGCGCGGATTGATAAAGCCCCTCTCGTCGTTCAGCATTACATGAAAGTGCAGTTATTTTCACGATAATTCTATTATTATCATCGAAATAAGGGTCGATATTAAAGCCCTTATCATAGCTGTGATATGGTGTTACTTTAAATATCGGGTCAGATAATTTTTTAGATTGCGCAGCGCGAAGAAGATATTCATTTGAGATATTACAGAGTGTACTATCGTCTTTATGCTCGTCATACCATTCTTTAGTACTTTCAGTTGTACTGAGGCAAGCATATAATTTATATTTCTCGTCTTTTTCAACTTGAAAGTCTGTAGCGATACCTTCGAATCCATCGCGACTAATTTCCGCATGATAACTGCCGGGCTTTAAGGTCACTTCGCCATTCTTGTATTGCTTGCCATCTATAATTATCTGCGCATCACCTGGCGCAACATTTATAATTACACGAGCCGAATAGATGCTATTTCGTATTGCTAGAATAATGGCGACTATGCAAGCGATGGCAAATAAAACGATTCCGGTAACCGCTAAAGCTAGGCGCTGTTTTTCGCTTTTATTAAGATTAGTATTCATATATTATCCCTTAAACCTAAATATTTGATAGGTGCCACGGCCTATACTATCGATGAGACTGACGCCTTCGGTGATTTGGCCACTATGATCACCATAGGATGCTTGAGCTTCATGCCCGACACCATCAATTTCGATATATAACTTGATATGACCGTCAAGAATTAGAATATCTCCAGTCTGTAGGACTGAGGTATCGGTTGTATTTGGCGAAACGTGCTCGTACTTACTATTGTTTAGAAGCCAATCTAATTGGAGACTCGTACCACAACAATAAAAGTCGGGATCGACACCGGAATAGCGATAGACTGTAGTCACGAAAGCATCACAGCTAGAGCCGCGTTGAACTTGAGCATCGCCATAAGTTGAGAGTCCAACTTCGGGGATTGCTTTACGGTAGGCATCGTTTGGATCTAGACCACCGAAACCCGATTCTTCACGTTTCCATGCTAGCTCTATCGCCGTTGCGGTAATATCCATGTTGCCGCCGCCAGAACCAGAACTACATGTGCCAAAATTACCAGTACCACCACCGAGAGCTACAAATACAACATAGGCACCGTAATCACTATTTGCTGGATACGACATACTTCCGCCATCTGTCTTAATCTGTCCCCAGCCATTTGGGTTCTTGGCTGGATCACGTTTCTCGTCGGCCTTATTCATGACATAAGGGGAGCCTTCTCCATTTTCCGCCTCTTCCTCGCTAAAACCGAGGTCGCGAGCTTGTGTCTTATATGCACCGGCCGTACCATTGTATTTAAAGAAAGCACGCTTGACGATATCTCCGGTACTATCTACTGTAAATTCTGGTTCATTCTTCTTAAAAATTTCTGCTGCTAAGACACTCTGCCTTAAAAACTCTTCTTTAGATACTGGGCCAGCTGGCAAAAAGGCATTGCCATTAGTGCCGCCTGCTGTGTATGAGTATAATTGATAGATTCCCTGACCATTCGATGGATTGTCTACTAGAAGACTATGCTCGCGTAAATGCAATACGGCAAGAATTTGCCAAGGTATGCCAACTTTTTGCGCTGCCTCTTCGTAAACGGATTGATTTTCTTTTATCTTTTCCAATGTATCGTCGGCTAAGATCTGGTTGCCTTCATAGTCTTTATTATTGCCGGTGCTTATATCTCCCGACTCTCCAGACGGCTCTTCTCCGCCTTCCCAAAAATATGTCTTAAGATAATCTTCCCAAGAAACACCACTCTTAACTTTGTATATTTTTGCGTTCTTACCTGCCCCGAACGGCGCAGAAGTATTTTCAGAGGCTGGATCATGAAAAACGTCTAAGGTGTTTGCAGCAGGCCCCGTATCTGTAACTAGAAAATATTTGCCATTAGCAAAACTTCCTTCGCCGTCGCCTGAAACTTCGACGTAAACTAGATCGCCAAGTGTTAATTGATCATTGCTCTCGGCAACTTGTCCTAAGGCTAATTTTCCTTCGTTATATTTTGAACTTGCGTTTTTGCCGGCATATCCACCATTTTCACCGGCATCGGAGCTGTAAAAAGTTACACGGTTCATGCTCGTGATTAATGTGGCATTTTCTGGCTTGCCTAGACCGTCGCGAGCGCAAGGCGTGTTTAGTGCAGCGTGAATCATTTCAGCTAATTCTTTTTGGCCAGCGTCGGCAGGATGTATGCCATCTGGCTCTAACCACTCTTTATGTTTGCTGACTGCGTCATACCAGTCTACGACGATGACGTTGTCTTTTTCTTCGGCGGCTTTTTTGAAGAGATTATTATTAGTACTAAGGTCTTTCCCTTCGATATAATTTGTTACGAAGACAATAGTCTTGTCTGCACCTATTTTGTCATAGGCGTTATTAATGTCGGCTTGGGTAAGAAGAGGATCGAAGTTATTTGTGCCATGAATAAAAAGAACAATATCTTTTAGCTTCATAGATTCAGCTTTAGTAAGGCCAGCATTCCATGCTCGTCCAACTAAGGAGTCGTAATCGTCTAGGCTTAATTTCTCGAATTTTTCGGTCATATATGTCTTTATGCCTTCCGAGATTGAGTCGCCAATAACGCTTAAGTTACTTCCGTCCGAAGAAATGCAGTCTGAATTATTACGTTCGCTTTTGCATTCTTCTGGGTTATAGAACATAATATTGTTTGCGGCAAATTTATCTATAAAGTCATCGGTCGCAGCATACACACTTGTGATGTTTATTTGCGCAATCGTAAACGCAGCCAATAAACAAATAGATCTTCTTATGATTTGGCTTATTTTTATTTGACCTGATATATGTAGGCGTTTGGTTACAGGTTTACAACTATGCCTGTTGACACCTCCAACTACCCTTTCGATAGAATCCATAATATAAATATAGCATAAACATTGTTTTTCTTGCATTTTAAAGCTGAAAAGCCCCGGTATTTCGGGGCTTTTCCGGCATGGTCAGAGAGACAACGCGTAACGTGTAAGTATTTTATCCTATCACCGCGTTCTAAAATTCGTAGCTAATGCTTCACTATAAAGCTTCATTCTGGCAAGACAAGACGCTAAATATTAAGTTATAGCGCTACCATTCGCCAGCTAATACAAAAATTGGTGCAAAGTTTCACCTTAAATATAGGCTGAAAAGACTGGTGCATATAGACATACCGTACAGACACGTCTGACATAATTGTGTTAGTCCCCATGCAATCTGCACTAAATGCTTGGAAAATTCCAACTTTTGCAGATTGCTTTTTAATTTAGGCCAATACCTCGAGTCCCCCCAGTAACAATTGCTACTTTTCCTTTTAGCATTTTTTTCCTTCTGTTTTATACAAAATTATATATTACCTTATGGTTATATTATACACCGAAAAAGAAGTCTTCACCCGGAGACCCCTTTTCCAATGTTGCGTTAGTATATGTAGCCTCTGCTTCATACAGATAATCTAGGACATTGTGCATGAACGAACCTTCGGCTAATAATGGCATATGAATCCCTCAAATCTTTTCCGTCAATATCTTATCATTACCAACAACTTTTGCGTGTGGATATAAAAAGCCTTCAAAAAAACAATCCGGCCTGCGTTCGCCGGATTGCTCGTAATTATAGGCAAAATTTATCTGCGTTGTTTTGCAACAATGTATAACGCATATCCAACGACTGAGGAGATGCTAATTCCGGCAGCTGCAGCTTCGACATTGTCGAGCGTACTAGGGTTTGCTGGGATTAAATCTTCTGGAGTTTCCCCGTCGGTATCTGGCTGTTCTGGCTCTACAGGAGCTTTCTCTTCCAGGTTCTCGATTGCCTCAAGGACGTTATCGGCAGCATTCTTAATATCTTCTACGGTCGAATCTGGATTGTTAAGAACATCTTCTGCTGCCCTAATTGCATCATCGAGATCATTGAGGCTGTCGTCGGTATATTTGTCGCGATCAATGTTAGAAATTTCTTCTCTATCTAGTATTTCTTCTAGTTTCCCGGTATCAATTTCGAGATCGTCAATGGATTTTTGCAGATCTTCTAGCGCAATGTCGAAGTCGGTGTAGAAACCGCTGCCGTCGTAGTCAGTCTTAACTCTAATTTCAGAATTTACGACGCCCTCAGCGTTCCTGATTTGTAGGACAAGTTCATCGTAGCTTACACTTGATAGGTAATCCGAATAGGCTTCATATTCTTTGGCAGAGCGAATTAAGCCCACAAGTTCGCTCTTATCATAAACATACCAATAGCCCTTTGCCTTACCACCTTCTTCACTATCGGCAAGATAGGCGTAGCCGGTTTCAATGAAGCCAAGATCGATGGTTTGATGACCGGCATTATCGGAGAAGATTATATGATCGTCCTTATAATTCTCAATATCAAGGTCGTTAGTGATCTCATATTTATAGACGTCAGTTTCACCAATCTGAGTCATGGATGGACGGCTGCCCCAATCGAAGCGTTCACTGCCCCCACTTTTGCTAAATAGATAAACTCGGACTTCATCCCAGTTGGTGCCAGAATTGTCGAAGTAGATTATATCTCCAGTTTTAAGCTGACGGATATTTTTGTAAGTGCGCAATGCATTAGCTTCGCCACCTAGCTGAAAAACACCTGCGAGCGCAACAGCTAATGCAAGGAATAAATATTTTGCTTTTTTCATTTGACCTTCTTTGTTAATCACTATTTAGCTTAAGTTTATTTAAAAGAGGGAATTTTGTCAAATATAAAGCGCTGTTATTGCCGATATGCTACCGCATCATAGAATCCAGATGCTATAGAATTATTGCCTGCAGGATATAATCACCCTGCAGGCATCCATTACCCGTTTGGCTAAGTTAGATTAGTATCGACATTGTTAGTGAATAGATAGTAAATCATCCAATGCCTTGACATTATTGCCGAGCTTAATGAGTTCAGATTTCAGTTCATTAATATCGATATCGAATTGTTTTAAACTGGGGTCTTTTTCTTGAGCGTTGAAGAAAAGCACTTTTCTTTCTACGAGGTCTAAATTATATGGATATAAATTCCTATTACTTTTGATGGATGCTACTATATCTGGATCACTGTCAGGGTGGATAACATTAAAACCACCGACACCTCGTTTCCCGGTTAATGTTGTTAGATTCCTCTCATCGAGATGTTCTATGAGATTTCTAGGAATTTTATTGCTTATTATTGGGAATTCCTGCTCAGAAAAACGATAGTTATTTCTATTAAGATTGACGTGTTCTTTCTTTACTATATTTAAAACAGCATCACGCCCAGGCTTATAGATTAAGCAGTCATTTATAATTACCGAAAGAAATATACCAACTAAGTGAATCAGACTTAAATCCACCCCACTTTTTAATAAAACTTTCTACCATTTTTTAATCTTAAAGCCATGAGAAAAATTATGAGAAATGGTGCAAAATGAGCTTTTACCTGTCATAGAACTAATCATGGCAATCAAAACTGGTGCAAAAAATCACTTAGTTTCACGAAAAAAATGAGTCGTAAAAAGCCATGTCAGTCGCGTTTCCTTGTATCATAGGTGACGTCATAAGACACCTTTCGTATCCCATGCGCACATATCGCAATCTTCAGGACATACATTTGCCTTTATTGCTCTTTCGCACATCTCCATTTTCAATTTCCTATCATCAATGTCTTTGATGAATCCGAGTTTCCTCAGGATTTTGTGAATTAGTGATTCCTTCTTCATCTTTAACCTCTTTTTTTAACCAACAGTTATAATCGCCGGATTTACAACACCGTCACCGTCATATTCATATTCCTTGTTGTGCCACTTTCTTAGAAATTCTCCGTATTCCCAACATTGAGAAAGAATACTGACAGCTACTCCGTACATAAATCCTGTGATTCCCTCTTCATCCGCTTCATAGCTCAGCTGCTTTGCATTATCAACAATAACTTTCATTTCATCATCTTCTGATGCTTCTATCTTCTCTTCCATCATTCCAGCCCATCTTTCAGCATATGTGAAACACGCTCTGCCATACGGATCACTGTTTTTTTCATACCAGTCTTTATATTCCTGTTCTTTGCCTTTTACAATTTTCATCTTCATTCTCCTTCACATAATACGGGCATTTCAAACAACACATATGATTGTTTTCGTTTATCGCACAATTTCCTATGCATCCCATTTACTGTTCCTCTTTCCATTTCTTCTCACTAAATTCATCCGGTTCCATATATGTATTTCCGTCACATTCGACAACTCCACGTCCGTATCTATAAGCGCATGCTCGGCAAAGAGGGCGAAATCTATTCATTCCCTTGTATTTGCCTTTGGTTATCTTAAACACTGCTACATACGGCTTTGATTTGTAATATCTGAAATGAGATTTCATTTCACCGCCACAACACCAACATTTCTCGTTCATTCCTGTCAGTTCATAGAAATCTTTTGTATAGTCGTGCTCAATTCCTCCATATCGAAAAGGCTTATCTCTCAGTGTATTCTTCCCTTTCATATGATTTCTCCTTTTCTTCATCAGTCCTCGTAATTCATTACAATTGTAATTACTTTTACAAGCACTTTCTGAATCTGATCGTAAATGTGGTGGTCATCACTGCCAAAGTGTGAACACAGCCTTGCATCATCTTTTCCTCCGTCGTAGCACTCTTCCATAAACTCAAAGCAGTAGATGTCATCTTCCGTAATGATTTCTCCGTTTTCTCTCCATTCATAAAGAATACGTCCTTCTACCATTTCATTTACGATATCGTCAGAACGCTTTCCACCGTTCAGATGCTTGATACAGCAATCAATATATCCAAGTTTGTCACAATATCTATATTCTTTTGCCGTTTCTTCCGTATAACCTCTGAACGACTCTTTTATCTGCTCTTCAAAATCCTCTGGAAGATTGAAGATATCTACCTCAATACCTCTCGGTAATTTAACTTCGTAACTTCTCATAATTCGTTCCTTTCTCTCAATTGCTTCATCGCCAGTTTAAATGCCAGCATGTACAAATCTAAGATTCCCGTACTTATTTTTCCAAAATCAGACACCTCTTCCCAAACGTCCGGGTAATAATCGCTTAATACATCATACCCAGCTTCGCTGATTCCCGATTCATCATCGAAATCTTCTAAAGAATCGTCTAAAAATTCATCTACTTGGCATTCATCACCGTTAAAACCATGCTCCATCATGTATTCATAGATATCTTTCCGAGCCTGTTCTTCATCAAAGTAATATCTGTCTCTGTCCATGCAGTCAATTTTTCCATTAAAATATCCAACATTACCTGTGAAATGCTCCTCAAATGTCCCGAATCGCATATTATAGTAATTGCTTGCCGTAAGATGTCCAAGATCACCAGATATATGTAATCGGCAATAATCTTCCTCAAAAAGAAATCTGATGCGGTATTTATTACTATCTGGTCTTTTAAAATCCAGAATCTTGATGTTTCCATAATCTGTGAATGTTGCTACATGGTTCTGGAAGTTCTTCTTTTCTCTCTCCAAATCAATCATAATTCGTTCCTTTCTTGACAACCGACTACCGGCTGATAATTGGCTGTCTGGTGCTGTTAGCTGCTATTTTTAGCTGCTGCTCTATTTTTCTTTGTATTTCTTCAAAATCTCTGTAATTGCTTTCATGTGTTCCGCTACTTCCGGCAAATCTTCATCACTGATTCTTGTCAACCCGCCTTTTCTGAACATTTCAATATCAAATAAACTTTCTTTGAACTGTACGAATTTTTCGGCAAATTCATTTTCTTTTTCAGCAGTGGAATTACATTCGTAAAACGTTTCGTACCTGTCGTGATCTCCGAATTTATCTGTGAAGAACTTTGTTCGCTTTGGAGTGATTCTCGTGATTTGTGCAGGAGTAATTAACTTATGCCGGAATGACGAACCCCATCCGTAACTCACTTCTCTTGCAATCCCGACCCAATCTCCAACTTTCAATGTGTCTTTGTCTATCTCTTTTAATTCAATATTCATTCTTCTCACCTACGCAAATCTCAACTGTTCCTGTGTGTCATTAGCTTGCTTCACTATTAAGAAAATCCTCAATGCTCATTTGACCAACGATATCATCTTCCTGTATATTGTCCGCTGCTACTTCCAAATTTTTAATAGCCTGTTTGTAATAACTTTCTTTCAGCTCACATCCCAAACCTCTTCGATTCAGTTTTACCGCCATGTATGGTACGCTACCAATTCCGGCAAACGGATCAAAAACTATATCTCCCGGATTGCTCCATAATTCAATGCATCTCTGAATAACTTCCAACTGTAACGGACAAATATGTCTTTCATCTTTTTCATCTCTTGCCGATGTTCTCTGTAAAGTGTCAGATTGTTTAATATCCATCCACACAGGACTTGCATATTTCTGCCACACGTCGCAAGGAAATGATTCATCAGTATGTGTGATTCTTTCTGGATTATCACCTGGTTTTCTCATTGTAACAATATAATCCGGGATACCCTGTCTATTCATTGAGCTATCTTTTTTGATTTGTTTCCATAACAAACCAAGAGCTTTTGTTCTCTGCATTTCTGTGACTGGATTTTTCCAAATAGTTACTTTTGAATGATAAATAAACCCGCAATCCTCAAACACTTGTCTGATAATTGACGGAAAGTCTTTTAATCCAATCACACCATCTTTTGACTTCATTAACGGTAAATCCATGCAATGAAAACTCAGCAATCTTCCAGGCATTGTAATTCTGTAAAGTTCTTTCGCTAAGAATTTGAAATGTTCATAGAACTCTTCATCATCTTTGCAATTTCCCATATCTCTGTCTGAATTAGAGTATGTATATAGGCTTGCAAACGGTGGGGAAAAGATTGTGTAATGAATACTATCATCTGGAATACCTTTTACCACCTCGCAAGAATCTCCATTGTAAATTGTGTATTTGTCTGCTACTGTCTGATCTAAAATTTTCATTAGTTGAATTCCTCCCATTTTGGCAATTGCATTTCTTTTTCAGCATCATAAGGTGTACTGATTCTGCAAGTTTTTCTCAGTTCTTTCTTTGTGATTTCCTTTGTCAGTTCAATCATTCTAGATTTCATCTGTTCATCTTTTTTCTGTTTCTGTTCAATATTATCTTTCACGCATCCTTCTTTTGCCGAAATGATAATATACACATTTACTGGTTTCCCTTGCCCGAATCTCCAACAACGCCGTACTGCTTGATAATACGCTTCGTAACTGTCTGATAATCCTACAAAAATCATGTTGTGGCAGTTCTGCCAATTCATACCAAATCCAGCAATTTTTGGTTTCGTAACCAATGCTTTAATATTTCCATCAGAGAAAGACAACATGGAATCTTTTTTGTGTTCCGGCTTGTCAGAACCTTTCACTTCAACCGATTCATCTATCATCGAATGAAGTAATGAACTTTCGTCATTCAGATCGCACCATACCAGCCATTGTTCTTCCGAATCATTTACAAGGTCTGCTGCTGTGCTGCACCTTAATCCAATGCTTTCTTTTCTAGCTTGTCTACGTTGCGTCAGTGTCAATGTGTTCATAGTTGGTTCATCGCCATCAACAATAATTTGGTTCACATTCAATTCTGGCAAATCAAATCCTTGTTCTTCATATCCCAAATCTCTAGGATTTCCAATAAAAACCGCCCAAGATGCCATCCACTGCCAAAATACATTCTCTGCATGCCCTTTCAATCTCCACTTTGAAGTTTCTCCACCATCATGTACGAAAAACATTGATAACATTTCGGCTCTTGTCATAACTCCTAAGAATTCGCTATGATTTCCAAGTTCCATGTAATCATTTGGGGAAGGTGTCGCAGTACACGCTAATTTGTATGGAACTTTATTAAACGTGTCGATTATCTGCGTCCTTACTTTCCCGGTAAAAGATTTCAAGATACTGCTCTCATCAAGCACAATCCCTGTAAATTCCTTTGCAATAAATCTGTCTAACTTTTCATAGTTTGTTATGCTAATTTTCTTGCAGTCTGATTGCGACTCACAAACAATCGCTTCAATTCCAAACTTTTCTCCCTCTTTTGCCGTCTGTGGTGCAACTGCTAATGGCGCAAGTATCAAAACCTTTCCACCAGTTCTCTTTGACACTTGGTTAGCCCATTCAAGCTGCATGGCTGTTTTTCCAAGTCCGCAATCAGCAAATATAGCAGCCCTGCCTTTTGCTAACGCCCATCTAACAATATCTTTCTCGTAATCAAATAGTTTCGGATTCAATTCGTTTTTATCAATATCGAATCCAGAACTCTCGAGAACAAATTTCTTGTTATTTAAAAAATCTTGATAATTCATTTTTCCGAAAGGAGCCGATATATCTTTGCCCGGCCGGAGCTCCAACTCCTTTCTGTAATTTTTTTAAAAATCAGCTAAATCTTTAATTCTCGGTTCATAAGGTTTTGGCATATTCATCCATGCCGTTACTTTTCCGTCAATTCGGAAATATGTGGCATCACGACAGTTATCGCACACTTCATACCATCCATTCGGAATCCACCAATCATCTTTCTCCTCAATGTACTCCCAACCATCCGGTATTCCGTCTTCCATGCACCATCCAGAATCTTCCACAGTTACACCATGATATGGAATATATATTGCCTTTAAAACCGCGCAACGCCTCCCTATTTCAACAGTCACAAGCACTTCATCTGACCATTGCCCTTTTTCACATTTCGGTACTGTATTTGCATTCCACTGTGCCATCTTATTTCACCTCATTCGCTACCTGGAATCCCACCCTAGCCACATTCCTTAGATTCTCTCTAATCAGTGCCTTATTGGTAATGTGGTGCTTATTCAGCCCGTCATAGTCCTCAGCACATTCATGTTCATAACGTTCAGCTTCGTATTCATACTCTGCTTTTGCTACCTGTAAGCACTGAATCATGTAATCTATCTTTTCTCCTGTGTTCATGACTACTCCTTTACTACGCATCTGCGCTCGCTGATTGCATAATATTTTCCATCATGCTCTGAACAGTATTTCTTAAGGATTTCTGCCTTTTTCGCATCCATTGATTTGAAATTAGTTCCAACCTCTTCTTCGTGTTTCAAGGTATGAGTATCAGCTTCGATAATCAGCACACACAACGTAATTTCCGTCTCGACCTCTTTCTTCTCATGGTCTTTCTTCCGCTGCTTAAGAGTTTCAATAACTTTTTCAGGGTATTTTTCTAAAAATTTATCGCAGAAAAGATATTCACCATTATTAAGTCTACTGAACTTACATTCAGAACATGAAATACTTTCACACATTTCACACTTAAGCCTAATTGCTTCTTCCGCTGTCAGTTCGTCCTCTACTAATCCTTCAAACATTTCGTCTGTCCATGCACATCCACATTCGACAATATGATAACACCTTCTATGAACAGCAGAAATTGTTACAATGTCACCAGCTTTATCAGCCATTGGCGTTGTCACGATAAACTCATTGCAAGTCATATCCTCATTCAAGTCTCTCCTAACTCTTACCTTGTCTCCAACTTTGTATTTCATTATTTACTTCCTTTCACCTTACACAACCGCTCTATCTCATTCAGGACAGCCAGTGCGATATTCTTCGCAAATTCCGTCTTTCCGTTCTCGTAATATATTTTGTCAATCACTTCGCTGATCTCAACTTGAACCGTATCTGAATAATCGCCATTCTTCAAAAATTCATTGAACGCAAGCCAGTTTTGTGTAATCACTTTGTAATACTTTTTTCTTTCTTCTTCCGTCATACTGCCACCTACTCGAATGGTATCTGCATCTGATCTGTTCCAGTAAATCCATCAGCATTATCGCCCCATCCGTAAATCTTATTTTCCGTAAAGTTGTTTTTCAGTCGCTTGCTTTCCACCTCGTAATAGAGTGGAATGAAATAATCTTGCAATCCACCATCACGGTCTTTTGCAATCTCAATGACGTTTGAAGCTGTATACAAGTCATCATCTGCTTTCCATCCGAACATCTGCATACTGAGTCGCTTGAAGTCATTATTTACTCTGTGAACGATAAAAGCATTGTCTACAGCATTTCCGATATCCGCAGTTCCTGAAATGTCATCCAATCTCAAGAATCCCATTGCCTTTCTCGGATGGGCTACAAACATGATATGAATATCGTACTTCTGAGCCATCTCATGCAATGTCCATGTAAATGCCGTCTGAGCCTCGTATTTATTATCAGAAAGGCTTTTTATGTCGAAAGCCATCAAATTATCGAGTATAACCAAATCGGGCTTATTTCGCTCAAATTTGCGCTCTAGCTGATCTTTGATTGCCAAGAAGTCATTTCCGTACTCGTTGTTGTACAGTGAGAAGTTGTTTGACAGCCATTCAGCTATCTTCTCTTGATTCTGCCTTGACACATTGTAGTAACCCTCAAACTGCGTAGGTTCTGCATACGCCTTGCCCGCAGCTTGCAAATTCATCCACCGCATGAAGTTCTGCTGAGATAACTCTCCGGAGTAAACATCAACCTTATTTCCAGCTTCTACGCAATCCAAACATATCTCTGATATCACTGAGCTCTTCCCGGAAGCGCGTAATCCTGAGATCACCGAAGTGTATCCTGTTTTCAATCCTCTCATGCGCTTATCAATGTCATTGATTCCAGTTTTGACGAATCGCTCTGGTGATTTAGGCATGGTTAGAATATCTTTAGCTGTTAGGAATACTGGCTTTCCTTCCTTTTCTTCAATTTTCTTTCTCTCAGGCTGGCTCTTCGGTTTAGCGTATATTTTGCGTTCATACTCCTGCTGTTTCTTTTCGTAAGCATCCGGCTCATACAGTAAACGAACATCTTTCCAAGTCTTGTCTGCACAGGAATTGTGAAAACAATGGAAACCAATCGCTCCATTGGAAGACTTGAAGATACAAGCATCTTTCCCATTGTGGTTGCTATCAAACGGACAAGCATCTAAGATATACTTTGTTCCGCCTGAGTAAGAAGTTTTTCGATACCGCAGTCCGTACTTATCGAGCCATTCATCTAAATCAAATTGTGAAGGTTGATAGCTGTTATACTTCTGTGGTTTCTCTTCTTTCGGAAGCATATCCGCTAACTTTTTCAGATACTCAACATCATTCACCTTGATTTCATTAGCGTCTCCGATAATATGGCTCATTCGATGCGGTCTTTCTTTCGTGTCAGCTCCCTTTTGAGCTTGCGTTCCATACAGCTTGCAAACTCTTGCCGGATTGAAATTCTTCAAGTCAATCTGAATTTCATCATCAGAAAAGTACATATCCAGTACATTCAGACACTTCTTTATCAGTTCCCTATTTTCATCCGAATTTTTCATTTTTATTCGGTATAATAGGTGTACGCCATTGCCACTAAACCCGAATAACGGATCATAGAAACCAATATTTTTCATAAAGGAATAAACCTTATTTCCGATTTCTTTTGCAGCTGCTACCTGATCGTCACTGGAAGATGTTCCGGTTGGTCGCTTAGGATCTACGTCAATGAACAGCCAATCATAGCCAACAACATCATTGTCACTCGAAGTAGCTTTTGCATTTTTCTTAAAGAAATTCTGCTGCTCCCTACTGTAGCAAGCTTCATTCAGGCTATTCAGCGTTATGTATATATTGCAGTTAGCATAATCCCGGATGTCTTTGTTAAATGCTTTTATCAGGTCATCAGCCGTCTTGAAGTACCCACTGTACATCTGCTTACTGTTATAAATTACTCTTACCTCAAAAAGCTGATTCTCCGTTTTAAGAAGCGATATAGCCTTTCTGATTTCTGTCTCACTTATCATTTACTGCTCCTTAAACAATTTCTCCACATACAAATCCATCGAATGTACCAACTTTATACAATTTCCATGAAGTGCATGATTTTTCCATGAAGAGAATTTCTCTTCCATTTTTGATTTTTCCATCTTTCCATTTTTCACTTCCTTAACCCATTTATTGAGTCTTTTCTTTATTTTCCTTTTATTCTCGCCTGTTATTTTGCGAATATATTTTCCATCTGCCGTCATATAGTGATGAAACCCAAGAAACCTAATGCCTTTCCTGAATGGTATAATTTGTGTCTTTCCATTCAATTCCAGTCCAAGGCTTTCCAATAGCTCTCGAATACAATCAAGACACCACTTTAAATATTCCTTGTTTTGATGAAACAAATAAAAATCATCCATATATCTTCCGTATTCAACAATTCCAAGCTCGCCAGTTATCATGCAATCCACCGGATGCACCATGAGTAGTGCATACACCTGTCCGGCTTGATTTCCAAGTGGCAGTCCCGGATTCTCACTGCTGTCTATTAATACATGATTGAGCCATACCGCATAAGGATCCTGGAAGAAATAATCTACAATATCTTCCAAAATCCAATGGTCAATCTCATAAAAGAAATGTCTGATATCACATTTCAATATCCATCCATCAAGACCGTGTTTCTCGTAAAACGCTTCCATATGATCTTTAAGACCATTCAACGCATATAACGTTCCTTTTCCTACTTGCCCGGCAGAATTATATTTGACAAACACATTTTGCAATTTGGGATGCAGAATATTGTCACAGAAAACGTGCTGTACAACCTTATCCTTAAATGTGCAAGACTCAATCACTCTTTGTTTCGGTTCAAATATTTCAAACCGATTATACGGTGCTACCGTATATGTCTGATTTTCCAGTTGCTCTTTCAGAATGTTGATTCCGTCTAAAGCCATCGAAGAAAATTTTGCAGTACTGCTATTAAATTTCTTGCCAGATTTAGCTTTCCGATAAGCCCTATACAGATTGTCGTAATCTGTAACAATATCCCTATCCATTGATACTCCTTTATATTTGCCTCTAAGAGGGAGGTCTGTTTCCTTTTTGTATCTTCTCTGATTTCGGCTTCATGCCTACTCTTACTGTCTGCAATACAGAATGGGCGAACACCGTTACTGTTGTTGTAGTTATTGTTGTTGATGTTACCGGACGGCGAAACAACCGCTTAACGGAAACAAGCCTAAATGCATTTACCTCTGTCTATCTTTCGTTCTCCAAGCAATAGCCATATGCTTAACATCAGACACCATCTTCGACCAATATTCCATGCTATCCGAATTGATTATGCGCAATTCATGAGACATTTCTATGTAAAACAACAATTCATCACAATAAGTAATTGCTTTTGTTTGCAGTTCCAGGCGATCTCTTTTGTAAGCTTTAATGTCTGTTCTATTTGCTTCAAAGAGCATTTCATAGATTTCCATTGACTTATTTTGCATTTTGTCAACAAGCGAAAATCTAAATTTCTTTGGATATCTGTTAGCGTTACTGGTTACTCTTAATGTATGAGCAGCCAACTCTTTTGCTTTCAGAATCACTTTCAGGTCATTTTCTGCCATTATTCATCATCTTCCTCGGATTCAAAGATCGAAGAGGAAAAGATACAAACCGGGCGAACACCGCAACTGTGGCTGCAGATATAGTTGCTGATGCTACCGGACGGCGAAACAACCGCAATCCATCTACTATCATCATTACAAGATGTACTGCATGGCGTAAGCGTCCACCACCATTTATCAGTGTTCGGCAGTAATTTTCTGTATTTCCGGTATTCATCTACGGTAATGAGTGATACATAGTCTTTGCACTTTCCATATTCCGTCTGACCGTCAAGCGAGAACAAATCACGCTCAAACCAAACCAAGGATCCTTTCCCAAGTTCATCTTCGATTTTCTTTCTCAGATCTGTATTGAGTTTGAGCCGAAGATCACTGCTTTTCCAGTCATTACAACTATCATCAAATTCTCGGTCTTTTCCGTAAAATTCATCAGCAATAACAAGATAACCTTCTTCAAGCTTGTCCAACACTCTCCATTTCATTCCTGCAACTTCAATGATTTCACCGGTTTTCGGCTTCTTGTATTTTCTTTTTAATGCGCTATAGGCCTGATTCAATTCTTTCAGTTTTTCTCCAAATTCTTTCAATGTCATCATGTTTCTATTCCTCCGTTACTTTGGATACAAAGATATTAGATTTTAAGATACAAAATGGGCGAACACCGATACTGATGAAGTAGAAATTGTAGCGGATGCAACCGGACGGCGAAACAACCGCTACTGAATTACCCCATCCTCTTTCTTCGGTACTCCATGCAGTACACGTCCAATACCAATCCGGAAGATCTTTATTAACCAATAAATCATTATATTTTCTTGCTTCATCGAACGTCAGTGGTCTTACTTTCGCATGAAGAACTAAATCTTTTCTCTGCATATCTACAGTTGCTAAACTTACCTGTCTGCTACATAAATTATCTGAACCGAATTCCTCTTTAAATTCAGGAAAAATTTCTTCTTCAAAAAGATCAGATAGCTCTGACGTAAAATATTCGTTACTATCATCATCAAAACGAACATCTTTCCTATACAGTCCTTCTGTGGTAACTGCTGTTTTATCGCCTTCCTGTTCCAGAACAATAAATCTCCCGATGCCTGTATCGAACTTTCCACCAACCGGAATTTCGTCCAGCCGAACCTTATTTTTCCGTTCTCTTTCCTCTAACATTGCTACAAGCTCTCTTGCTTTTTCTAATTCTTTGCTCATTTTCTATTCCTTTCTGGCTTACTGCCATTCATCTGCTGCTAATTTGCTTGCCGGTTTCCACTTCTGATTTCCTTGTTCAACATCGCTCTTCTGATTATCTGGATGATCGTCATAGTTGCCGTCTAGTACCTTTGGAAAATTATTCGGCAATACAAACCAGTCGAAAGTAACCACCCATGCTTTCTTGCCACTCGATTTCCCCTGCAAGAAACTACTGCCTTTCACTTTCTCAATAGCACTCAACACACTGGGCAAACCATATTCCTTGATTCTAGCTGAAAGTCTCTGATATCTCTGTGACGAACTGCTCAATCTCGATATTGTTTTAATCCCATATTCAGATAAAGAGTTCCAGGCTTCTACGCATTGTCGGACTTCTGTCTGACGAACAGTATCTTTAGATACTGTAATATATTCTTTATCTTCTTCTATATCTATATCTTCTTCTAGGGAGCTAACATTAGCATTACTGTTAGCTTTACAGTAAGTCTTATCGGCTATTTCTTTCTGTTTTGCTCTGTAATCACGCATATAATCCCGCTGATATTCACGCTTTTTTTCCAATTGATCCAAAGTTTGATGCTTGCCCCAATTTGGAATAGTTAATACGCCATCTATCTTCTGAATCATTCCAAATTTTTCAAACGTGTCCAACGCCATTTTTACTGTAGTTTCTTTTCTCCTAAATATTGTTGCAAGCATTTCATCTGTATATGCAATAGAATCATTCATCATAAATACACCCGAATTATTCATTTTTCCAGCCAAACATAAAAGTTTAAACCAAACGACTATAATAGAATCCGACTCAGGCAAGCTCTCAATAAGCAGAATTTTCTCATCGTCAAATATATCTGTTGTTATTTTTATCCATTTTACATCTGCCATCTACTACACCTCCCGTTGCAGTAATTCCAGTACCATGTGTCCCTGATCCCGATTATGGCAGAACACAAATTCAACGCCATATTTCTTCTGCATGGTCATGCAAGCTTTCATAAGTGTTTCGCCTTTAGTTGCTGCAGGATACCTCTGTGTGCGCCTGTATATTGGATTTCCGCTCTTGTAATGACCAATCACATCATTTGTACGCTTCATCACAAAAAGTCTCGGATTTTTCCATTTATGAAGCTCTTCCAATGTTCGGATTGTCGGATTATATATATCCTTTGTCCCCTTAACCAGCCCACCGGCGTTCTGTACTAACACATACAGCTTAATGCCATTGTTCTGAGCCAAGATACATTCATCACGGAATCTTGCGTGTTGCTTACCGCATACATTTCCAACAAGCTCTTGAATATCCTTTTTTGTGTCTACTGTTACGTTGTATGTCCCGAGAAAATCCATTTTCTTCACTGGAATCCCTCGTTGTTCCTTCCGGAAGATCACATCCATCACTTTGTCATTCGCTAAAATATAATCACCGGTCGGCAAAGGAGCTTCTATTACTTCTATCCCAAGCTTCGTCCAATAGCGTTCTTTTTCAGCGTGCTTACCGTCCTGCTGCCCCTTATCACTAATCAGTATCACTGGAACCACCTCTCTTGTATGTTCGTTCGCTTTCTAAATAGTCCTCTTGCTTCTCCTGACGCTGTATCGCACCTTTTAATCGCTTCAACGTACTTTTGTTGTTCTCCGAGTTAATAAACTCATATACAAGCTCGTAGAGATCGCAGATATCTTTATATTTACGTCTTTCCAGTCTCTCATGGTGATACTCTGTAGCCAGTCTGTTTCGCTCATTTCTGTTGTTGGCAAATTCAAACTTATGCGCCCAGTAGATATGTCTTTCTTTGGAATCGTATTCTCCAAGTTTCTTTTTCGCTGATTCGTAGGATTCCTTCGTATCCTCCAGGAATTGAACGAAACCTTTTATTTTCTCAGACGGTCTTGTTTCCGTTTCCAATCAATCCTTCCTCCTTTCTTCTTAAATACCGCAAATGGTCATATTCCTTACGTGATAATCTTCTAGGACACCACTGCGGAGATAATGTTACTTTTTGCATTACTAAGTGCATTTCAACTATGCACAATCTTTTAAAATCCGTACCTTTATCATTCTTTACAAGCACACAATGCTTGCATTCATCACAACGTGGCTGATGCTCTCGAACCTTCGCCCGGTAATCTCTCTGCTTTTGTCTGTAATATTCCGGGTTCGCTTTATACCGCCTACGCTTAAGGAGGGCTTGCACACCACCCTCCATGATGCAATCATCGTATGTGCAATTAAGGCAGTCAGGATACGGACAATCCTTTGTTTCTCGCATTTTCTCTATCTCGTATCCTTTGCAAATACTTTTCATAACTGATGCCATCCACCATATTCACATCCACGACTTCTCCACCGACCACTCTCCCGTAAATACAATCAGGATATGGACAATGGAAACAATCGGGATGTACACATTTCTCAGGCTTCTTGTATGGCATATGCCATCACTCCTTAGTTAAACGGTAACTCCTCATCGATACCATCTGGGATATTCATGAAACCATCTGAGCTAGGAACAGAGCCGCTTGCGTTATTCTGATTCTGCTGGCTTGCAGCTTTACTTTCCGCAAACTCCTGTTCTTCCACAACTACATCTGTCGTGTAAACTTTCTGACCGTCCTTGTTTGTATAGCTTCCAGTCTGAATACGCCCTGAGATAGCAACTTGCATTCCTTTACGGAAATACTTCTCTGTAAATTCAGCTGATCTTCCAAAGACAACACAAGGAATGAAATCCGCTGTCGGCTCTCCGTCTTTCTTAAATTTTCTGTTTACAGCAAGTGTATATCTTGCAACCGCTGTAGCATTGTCTCCTTGTGAATATCTCACCTGCGGATCTGCTGTCAATCTTCCCATTAAAACTATTTTATTCATCTATGTAGTCCTCCTTATTTAAGTAAATAAATAACCATGTTTACGATACTTAAGATTAATGCGAGCAAGAATATTAAAAACGGAATTAAAAATCTTTTATCCCCAGTGTCTTTGTACATGTAAAAATCAAAAGTCGCTCCCATAGCGTTGAAAATTATTAATAATGTTTTGTAAATCATTGTTCCTCCTAAAACGGCATCAGCCTAAATTCTTTCTCAGCTCCTTTTTCTGCAACCCACACATCCACATCACAGTCAACTATCTCCTGTATTTCTTCCGTGAACCGCACTGGATTGCCGTTTTCAGCACTTAAATGTATCAAGCCTATACTTCTTAGACTTTCACTGTTAATGCTCTGTATAAGCCTTTTACACGTTTGCACTTCCATGTGAGTCTGAACCACACGCCGGTTCTTCACTTCATCATGCTCAAACGATATGTTGTCCATCGAATAGTTACATTCAATCAAGCCGTAGTTGATATGCATTTTTGAGAAATCATACGGGCAATACTCTGCATCTGTGATGAATAACAGTTTGCCTTCCGGCGAATCAATCAACCAACCGTCACATTCTGTCTCTCCATGTGGTACACGGAACGGAATCACTGAGAAACTTCCTAGTTTCTTCCTGTTCATTCGTTTTATGCCCTCAATCTTTTCACCGTAAATCAACTCAATATTTGATTGCACTTCGTCCGAACCGTAAACCTTGACACCATATTGCATGTATTGTTTGATGTATTTTGCATGATCGCCATGCTCGTGAGATAACAAGCAACCAATCACTTTAGAAGTCTGATAATCAATCATTTTCAGCATTTCTTTTGCTGGCACACCGCACTCCAGGAGAAGAATTTCTTCCCCGGAGATAAGTGCGTAATTGTTACCTTTACTTCCAGTGGCAGTAGTTTTCACTAGCATGAAACCACCTCCCTACTCACCGAAAAATTCCTCCCTAACATCGACCACTTCATACCTAGTGGCTTTCATCTTGAATGGCTTCTTATCGCCTTTACAAATAAATTGCCGACATATCTCTGGCCTTACTGGATAGATTCTGCATTTCTCTTTCAGCTTTGAATCGTCCATGAATGGGCAAGTCAGGTCATAAGCCTCTTTAGATACTGGAAATAAATGTCTGTATGGCTTGATATTGTGAGCCTTGATATACTGCTTAATCGTAATAATTTCTTTACTGGATAAAGGCAGACATCTTGAACAGCACGCACCGCACTGGCTACATTTCCCATCAATAGTCATGTCATAAGTGCCATTTTTCATATCCTCAATGGCTTCACTTAACCACTTTGTTTGAGCTATCATTCTGTCACCACCTCAACAGCATCACTATCTGCTACAACATTTTCTTCTTCGATTGCAAACTCTTCTGAATTTTCGTTCTCAGCAATTTCTTCCTGTGATGCCTTATACGTTTCATCAAGCTGCAATAATGAACTGGATGCCATGCTATTAAGATTCTTTGGAAACTTCTTAATCGCATTGTTACGCATTTTGCGGACAATCATTGCTTCCGGCGTATCAAGCCAAGCTGCACTCACATATGGCGTTACTGCATATTCGCATTTCAGCATATCATCTACCGTTTCACACGCTCTGAATACTGAAAGAATTTCATCTTTTTTAGCTTTGATTTCCGCTTTCTGCTTATCAGTAGCTTTATAGCGATTTTCACAAATACCAAAAGTCTCATTCATGAGATTGTTTCTGATATGAGCAATCAAATTTGTTCTAACGGGTTCTCTTTCTGCAATCAGATAATCAATCGTTCCGTCTTTCAGTTTTACTGGATAAACAACTCTTACCGTTTTGTCTGACAATCCTTTAGGAGTCCACTCCGCAGGCTCAATCTCAATACCTCTTCTGCGAGGATATGTAAAGTCATCACCCTCTTTTACAAGCCACACTGGATAAACCGTATCAACATTGTTACCGAACTGACGAAGCAAGCTGTCGTTTCCATCGCCCTCGATTCCCATTTCAACCATCTTCACCCACTGACCGTTAATCTGTTTACTTCTGAGCTGGAAGAACACTTCTCTCGGCATCGCATTTGCGTTTAATTTAAGGCTTGCACACTGAGCAACAACCTCTCTCAGATTGGAAGTATTAAGGTTGTTCATATCAGTCTTATCCGTATTCTGCACAAGCTGATAAATTGCTGACATTGCGTTCATTGCACACTGTTTGGAATATTCATCGTACTGAACGCCATTCTGCTCAAAATCCCTTGAAACGAGTTTAGTGATCGCATTTGTCCACTGGCTCAAACCAGTGGTAAATTCTTGCTTTTTAGCAACTTCATTTTTCTCTGCCATTACTCTTCACCCATGACCTTTTCTGCTAATTTTGCCATTCCGACAATGCGTAATTCCTCTGCAAGTTTCTCTTTCCCAAGCTCAAGCAACATTTCATCAATCTCAGGTCCCATGCTGTTGCGAATGAAAGAATCATCATTCACATAATTTGCGATTGTCTCTGGCGCAGCGATTAAATTCTTTGTTACAAAGTTATCTGCGTACTTTCTAATTGTTTCTCTTGTTTTCTCTGTCATTGTTAATACCTCTCTTTCCAACCGCTATCTGTCTTGTGCTTTCAACATTTGATCTCTGAAAACTTTCCATCTTAGCTAGTGATCGCTTCATATCTTCAAGCTGGATGCTATTAGCATTGCTTTTAGAACGAATAAAATTTAGATGCTGTATACTAACTTCAAAATTGCTTTCTATTTTTGAATTTGTTTTAATTGATCTCTCGTACATTTCCTCAATGAAACCAAGTCTTTCAGATAATCCATTTATTTGTTGTTTTATTTCATGATTCTGCTCAATTATCTTTTTTAGCAATTCCGAAGTGTGTTCATCCGGTTTTTCTTTATTTGGTTCGTCTAAAACATAAAAACCATCTGGCCTATACAAAGCTTTGCATATTAATGCTTCAACATTTATCGGCACTCCGCTTTCACCAATATTATTAATATATGTTGAACTCCTTCCTATCTCATAAGACAATTCAGACTTGCTTTTCGAGTGATACTCTAAATCTTTCTCGAGCTTCCTCATGTCTATTTTTACTCTTTCTGTCTTTCTACTCATTTCTTCACCTACATCGTAATTGACTTCGTAACACTTAATTGATCGCTTCTCAAGATTTGCTTTCATAGCCGCACGCATTTCTATTGCCTCATTCAATGTTTTAGCGTACCCATAATATGCTTTCCCATTTCGAGTTATCCTAATTTCTATAGTGCCATTACTTACTCTTCTGATTCCTTTAACCAATTGTTCTTTCATGTTACTGCCCCTTCTTACTACACCTCTTTATCACCAAACATTTTCATGAACGCTTTGAGCAATCCATCCGGTTCGTATTTCTCGAATTCCTTCTCTAAGTGCTCGTCAATGATATTTGAAACTTCTTCTACGATATCTTTGTCCGACATATCACTTGAAAGAACATTAAAAATTTTTATCCCATCTTCCTTGCCGAATTTATCAGTAAGAAATCCTCTCACACCTTTAGAGATAGATCTAAAATCATTCATCAGCTCATTAAGTGAACCGCGCATCTCAAGTTTCTCCTGTTCTTTACCGTCAATAACTCCTGCTTTAATCATCTTTTTATCCCTCCGCTACTTTCAGTTCTTTGTCATCTGTTACTTTCAAGAGAATAATCTGATTCTCCATCTTAGGAAGATTGAATGTATTCAATTCTCCGGCACTGTCAATGAAGATTGGCAATCTAGCTCCACATAAGCCTGACAGCGTATCAATGATATCCAGTCCAGCCAAAATCTTATGTCCCGCATTTACTTCCGGATAATCAATTCCATTTACAGTACATACGCAAGTCTCACGCATACCGCCATTCTCAAGATTCTGGAACAGTTTCCACTTAACCAACTTGAACAGTGCGTTAATTTTATCGGAAATCATATTCATCTTCGCCCTGACAAAGTCTTCTGTTAATGCTATGAAATGATCTTCCTTAGCCATGTTCTGTCCAGTTTCAACAACTTTCTCTTCATACTCTTCGATATCAGCTTTCACTTTCGTATTGTCTGCTGCCATAATCTTTCCGGCAATCTCTGCAATTTCATCTTTGAGAGCAATTTTTCTAGCTTCAAGCTCTGTTTTGCCTGTTGCTTCACTGGAAAGTTCACTAATTTCTTTCTCAAGTACCGAGATTTTCTCGTTAGTTGCCTTATATTCCGCATTTTCTGAAACATCAGCAACCTTCGGAAATTTATCGAGCTTTTCTTTCTCTTCTCCGTAAGCACGTTTCGCCTCTTCGATTTTCTGCTCATAAGTCCTTACCGAACGTCCGAATGTTTCTAACTTCTTTTTAGCTTCATCTCTGAGCTTGGCAGCTTCACTTCCAGTTTTTGTGATGTTAGCTAACTTCTTATCATGCTCTGCTTCAAAATCAGCTTTGCGCTTGCTGTAATCGTCCTCATGCGCTTTTTTACGAGCTTCGTAATCCGCAATATTCTTTTTCTTTACATCTTCCGGCAACTTCTGTCCGCAAGTAGGGCATACTGTAGCACTCTCTGATAATGGCTCAAGCGGAACAAACTCAGGGAATGTCTTAGCTTTCTCAACTTTCCATTCATCAAGAAGTCTCTTTACATCGTTCTCATGTGCCTGATATTCAGCCTGAACAGTTCTTCCGCTACTTCTCAGTTCAGATAATTCACGCTGTAGATTCTCAGCGATTTCACGTTTCTTAGCTACTTCTTCTCTGATACTGGAAGAATCATCAAGCAACTTTCGATTTGCTTCATTCTGAATCTCTGATAAGTGGAATTTCAGATTCATAATCTCTTCACGCTTGCTGTTAATTTCTCCTGTCTTTCCGTTGCCACCTGACAGATCAGCTTCAACTTTACTCAGTTCAGCTTCTTTAGCCGCCTTTTCTACTTTCAGTGCTCCAACATCTGCGATCACAATTCTCTTAGATGCTTCGTCAATACGAATTTTCAATTCATTCTGCTTATCAACCAGATCGCTCTTAGCTCTTTTATGCTTCTTCAAAATATCGTCAGTTTTGAAGTTTTTCAGCTCAGGAATGATAATGCTGTACTTCTCTCCATACATTTTTGCAATATCCACATCTGAGATAGAATCTACTGTAGAAGTGATTTTCTCTCGGATTTTCTCCCAGTGCTGTTTCATTAAAGCGTTCGGATCACTGAGCAAATCGAAATCATCTCCGACATTCAGAAGGTTTAAGATAAATTCGTTAAACTCTCTTTTTGTCATCGGATGTCCATCAATTTCATACTCATTCTTATTCCCTTTTCCATTGGAAAGTCTTTTTTGAGTTTTCTTAACAGTATGTTCGTCACCATCAACGATTACGGTTAATTCGACAGACACATCTACATTTTCAATAAACTCTCCGTCACTGTCCTTCGGTCTTACTACTGGATTGTTTGTTCCCTCTGCGTTTCTATCAAACAGAGTCCAGAGATAAGCGTCAAACACACTTGTCTTTCCGACACTGTTCATTCCGCAAATCTGAGTGATTCCATTAGAGAAATCAATCTCACGCTCTTTATGGCATTTGAAATTATGAAGTGTTATCCTCTTAATTTTCATTGTCTTGTTATCTCCTTTTCATTTTTGTCAATAATAATTACTGCATTATCGGTCTTGCGAATCACATGAAGATAAACGTCATCTTCAAAGTAATTCATCCATTCCATAGGATTAAGTCCGACATCTGCAAGTAGCTTCTTGTTTTTCAATGTAAGTTTCTTCGGTTGCTTCATTTCTACTCCTATGCTATTATTAAGTTGGTTTTATAGCCGAGTGCCTGAAGGTTGCCGCCTTTGTTATGGCACTCTTTTTAATATCCGCATATCGCCCACACCGCTGTCATGAGTATTGGTATTGCTACCGCTATAACTCCTACAAGAAATGGTGTCAGATCATTGTCAGATTCATCTTCTTTCATTACTGGAAGTTCTCTGCGGATATCTACCACTTCAAGTGGCTTTTTTCTTCTAATGTCAATTACATCTAACACTTACACACCTACTCCCTTGCTTTGCAAACCATCAGTGAAATGTTTAGCGACTCACGTTTAATAGCTGCATTCAGTTCTTCGATTGAATTGATTCCCAGTTCCTTAAGTCTTTCCTCAATCCGCTTCGCTTTCTCGTTCACGCTTAACACCTCATTCCTTTACAAATTTGTAACCGATCACTTTGATTCCTCTCGGAACACCATGCATTTCAATAAGTCTCAGCTTTTCCAAGTCATTCAGATAATATCTTGCTGTGCTAGTGCTTATATGTAAGTGATCCGCAATCTCTCTTACTGTTGGTGGATAGCCGACATCTGAAATGAAGCTGATAAGATATTCGTAAACCTGTTCTATCATGCTTCTCCTTTCCGTATTATAATGAATAAAAACATTTGCGAGGTACTTGTTATGTCCAAAGAAGAATTAATTATCCTTAAATACATCAATGAATATAAGCAACTTCCGAAACAGCAGATTTATGAGCATTTCCAAAAGATTAATCTTATTAAGAAGATTTTCTTTCGTAAGCGTTCTGCTGAAAGATTCTCTGACACTTCTATAGCTGGCTGTCTGTTCTACCTTGAAGTCAACCATGATTATATTCGTGCAAATAAAGATGAAACTTTATATACAATCACTGACGTTGGCGAGATTGAAGCCTACAGCTATGTCATTGAGCAGAAAGAAATATGGAAGAATCGTATTTATGGATTTCTCTTTGGTGTCGCAACTACTCTTACTGGAATGTTGGTTAAATTCCTTATAGGACTCCTATAATCCATAAGATAAACAGGCTTCCTAACCAACCGAGCAAGTAAAATACCCAAAAATTGTTATCATTCATTTTCCCTTTTCTCCTATACTGGCAGGCGCATCTGAGCGTTTTCAGCGTCAATTTCTTTCTGTAAGAACATCGGAAGTTTATATGCTTCAATAATGCTGATAGCTAAATCACACTGGTTACGCTTGATAGCTTTATAGGTATTGACTCCAAACTCTCTCCGGAGCTGTGCGTCAATGTCTCCGTAGACTTTATGCATCAAACTCTTATTCTTATAAGCCGGAGCATTCTTACCGCCCATAAGTGGAACAACTTTCTGATTCTTCGCTCTTGTAATCTTCTGACATTCCAGTGCAAGTAAAGGCATATCCTTTTTAAACTCCTGCAAGTCATCATTGACTTTCTCAATCTTTTCTGTCAGCTCTACGTTTCCCTGAGCAAGCAACTGAATCTTCTGATCTGTTGTCATTGGCTTCTGATAAGAACCAGTCTTTCTGATTGCCGGAAGCACTTCTGATGTAACCCAGTGTTTAAATCTCTTAGCTGATTCCAACTTACTTCCAAAGATTAAAGCGTATAAGCCAGATTCGTTGATGACTGCTAAATTCTGTCTTCCTGAAGGGGTGTCCATTTCGTTCACCCCTCTATCCTCTTCGGATATATGGTCGCGAACTGCTTTTTGCGGATTGGAATACCCAAGTGCCGTTGCTACATCTTTTCCAACAAACCACGGTTCATTCTCAATAGTTACTGTTCGGATATCACCGAACTCTTCTGAATTAAAAATTTGTAATTCGTTCATGTTTCTCCTTTCTGTGTTAAAAAGTTGAAAATGTTTTCGTATTATGGTAAAATTGTTTCATGTCTTATATGGCAGGAAAGGTGGTATCATGTTTTGATAAAAAAACTGATCTTGCCTGTTCTCTTAAGGTAAAGCCGCAATTGTGGTACCAAAGCACATTAAAACTGGTTAAATGTAGATTACTGATATGGCGTTACGTCACTCAGAGAAGGAGTATAAAACGCGAGAGATGGCACTCATTTAAAATGCTTCACCATATCAAGTCCTCTTTATCATTTGTCAGCAACTAGGCATATTGCAGAACCAAAACTGCGAAAGTGACAAAGTATTTCATAGAAACACTTGGCGTCATCTCGTGTGGTGAAAACCTGCAAAATACATAGAGTAAAAAAATTTGGCGAAATGCTGGTAGGAATGACGCTCCTATCAGTATTTTTGTATTAAGCCTTTTCCCTACTGTTTGACCTCGAATAAGTATTCCAAAGTCTTATCTTTGAAATAGGTGTCTCGGATTTTAACGCACTCCTCATATCCCCATTTACTTTCCCCATTAAATTTGGAAAGAATTGTTCGATATGTTAATCCTAATAATTTTGCAATATCGGAACGAGATATTTTGTTTCTCACCATTTCTGCTTCAAGATTTAGAACGATTACCATTCATTTCTCCTTTCTAACTTTTGTCATTTGCCGGAATTGTTTTTCGCTCATTCTCAAATTGAATAAGGTCATCCTCTGATATCCTGTACTCTCTTCCGAGCTTAATTGCATTCAATTTACGTTGACGAATCCAATCCCATACTGTGATTACTCTTACCTTGTATCGCTCTGCTACTTCATCACAGGTGTACATTTTAGCCAAAAATATCCCTCCCTTTTTATTGTTATTTATACTTGTGTTTACTTCGGTTTAGTGATATAGTTTAATCAAACGAATCATACTTATACCACAAGCGAAGTACTTCATAGAATCGAATTTTACTTGGTCGTTTACTTCGGTTCATTCAAGTATGTCCATACTATAGCACTTTATACTTCGGTTGTCAATAAGTATTACTACGTTTTTGACAAAGTATTTAGTTTTAGTGAAAGGTGGACAAAAAATGTATGAAATTTTTGAGCAATTACTACAATCCCGTGGGATAAGTGCTTATAAGTTTTGCAAAGAAACTGGCGTATCTCAATCAACAATCAGTACATGGAAGAAAAAGAATTCAAAGTGTGGAATGGATTTAGCAGAAATCATTGCTAATTACTTTGGTATTGCAATAGATTATCTAATGAACGGAGATGATGCAAAAGCGGAGATAACTAACAAAGGTTACTACATTGATGAAGAGACAGCTCGTACAGCACAGGAAATCTACAATAATGACAAGATTCTCTTTGACGTATACAACACAGTTGATAAAGAGAGACTGGTTGATTTTGCCAAGAAGCTTGCAGAACTGCGTAAAATAGAGGAAGGTGAGGAATGATTGTACTACAAAGGATATTATATAAATGTAGTAATACTCGATGAATCCTATGGCATTCCAGGATGCGTGAGGCATAATTCAGATGATTCTTACACAATATTCATTGATGCGCTATTGAATCACGAAAGGCAATGTGAAGTGTTCTTGCATGAAATGAGACATATTTTAGGTGACGATTTCAGTGAATCCGATGTGCAAATGATAGAAATGAAGAACCATATGCATGATTACTGCATAGATGTTTCAGCGGAAATTTTCCCATACACGCAAAGAATAAAGGTTGTAACTGCTAATTAACAGGGATTGAAGATATGAGTTATCAAAGATACGAAAGAGTTGGTTGTTTCGGCATTATTGAACGATTCTTCATACTCATAATAGCTTTTGCGTTTGCATTAGCTGGAGCAACTTACGTTGCAATATTCTTGCTACTCATTTTTTTAATTAAAATGCTGTTTCGAGTAATTGCAAATCTGATAAAGTACTTTATTAGAAAACATGAAAATCACAAAAGAGAACTTGAAACACAGAAAAGAATCGAATACCAAAATAAAATGCAAGAAATTGAGAATAAAGCAATAATTAGAAATGCAGAATTAAAGATGCAAGATAAAAAAGATAATTACAAGCATTATCTGGATTTGTACAAATGATGTGACCGCTACGTGCGATTATATATAAGCGTGTGGTGCGCTTAGGAACAAGGCTGAAAATAGAAAGGATGGAGAAGAACAGATGATATGTCCTAGATGTGGAGCAAATAATCAAGATGGAAATAAGTTCTGCGTTAACTGCGGAGCGCAGCTATTTAATCCAAACTATAATGTTCCGCCAATGCAACAGAGTTATAATTCAAACATGAATCATCAGCGAAAAGAAGAATTTTACAAGAAAACATGGGTTCTCGTGTTGTCATCAATCTTTATACCGCCACTTGGAATCATATTCTCATGGATGGCAAGCAGACCTAAGAAGATGGCATTAAGAATACTTCTTACGGTTCTTCTAACAATTTCAAGCATAAACTTTATGGCAATCGGTAGCCTAATTCTTGATGGAGATTCTACAAAGCAAGAAGCTGTTGCAAGCAGTGAAGAGAATCATGAATCCGAACAGGAAGAAGTTGTTCCAGAAGAAAAAGAAGAACCGAACATGATAGATACAGATATTAGAGATTGTCATGTAAAATACGTCAGTTCTTCCATTGAAACCAACTATGTCGATGAGCCTTGTTTGGTCATCTATTATGAATTTACAAATAACTCAGACGAAAACAAGTGCTTTGATTACACGATAGGCGCTAAAGCATTCCAAGATGGTGTTGAGCTGAAAGGCTCGTATTTCCATGTAAACGATGAAACAAAAGACAGCTCCGTTGAGATTCAACCCGGAACAACCGTCACTGTAGCATCTGCTTACACACTTAGAAATGATTCATCCGATATTACACTTGAAGTTAGCACATGGCTTTCAGATAAGCCAAAAGCTTCAATGACAATATCGGTTCCAGAACAATAAAATAAAAAAACCGCCCCTGCGACAACAGGAACGGTCTTTAAGGTACATCCGAAGATATACACTATACTTTGGTCGGTAATATTGTATCATCTTCGGACAGCTATCGCAAGCAGAACGCCCGTTCTCTGCTAGCTGTTATTTTTATACTCATTTTTAGGAAGGTGGTACTATGTCAGAAGACAAAAGAATCGTAGCATTGTACGTTCGTGTGTCTACTGGATATCAGGTAGATAAAGACTCTCTCCCATTCCAGAAGAAAGAACTGAAAGCCTATTGCGAACACGTTCTTCACATCGACAAAAAGCGAATCGAGATTTTTGAAGATGCTGGAAAGTCAGGAAAGAACACAAAGCGACCGGCGTTTGAGCGAATGATGGAGAAAGTAAAGCATGGACAGGTTTCTCATGTGATCGTGTACAAAATTGACCGAATCTCACGAAACCTTGTGGACTTCTCTCTCATGTATGATGATTTCAAATACAATAAAGTCACATTCATATCGCTGAACGAGCAATTTGATACCTCTAGCGCAATCGGAGAAGCTATCTTGAAGATTATACTAGTGTTCGCAGAACTCGAGCGAAAATTAACCTCAGAGCGTGTCACGGATGTAATGATAGGCAGAGCACAGAGCGGATTATGGAACGGAGCAAGAGTTCCATATGGTTGGGACTGGGACGATGAAAACAAATGTCCAGTACATTCTAAGACAGAAGCAAAATATGTAAAACAGATGTACGAAGATTATCTCAATGGTGGCTCAAGCGTATCCATAGCAAAAAGCTATAACGCAAACAAGATTCCAACCAAGCGCGGCGGGGAATGGACTTCTAAGACAATTGCCGATGTAATTCGTAACCCAATGAATAAAGGTGACTACAGATACAATTACAGAGAGTCTGCCAGAGGGCGTAAAAAGCCTCAGGAAGAAGTTATTTATATCAAAGGTATATTTGAACCACTTGTGTCTATAAATGACTGGGAAAAGGCAAATAAGCTCATGGACGGGCGTGGATTAAAGATGAACTCAAGCGGACAGACAATCATGAATAAACGATGCAATGTATTCACTGGTTTAATCTTTTGTGGAAAGTGCGGAGAACGATACAATGTTAGAAGCAAGGACAGTAGACAAGGAAGTGGATTCAGACCATCATCTTATGCGTGCGGGAAGAGATCACGAAAAGGAACTTGCGACAACCAAAATGTCAGTGATGTAGCGATAGCTCCTATCATAATCAATTACATAGCTGCTATGGCTGACATTGCCAAACATAAAAGACATATCAAGACAACGAAAGAACTTGAACAAATGATTCTCAAACGGATCAGCTTTTCTGATATCGTCGGAATTTCCGAGGATAGCTTAAAAGACACTTTGGAATTGTTGTATGGAAAAAGTGGTACTCAGTTATGGTCCGCAAATGTAGTTAGCAGAGAACAGGATTCGGAAAACAAACAAAAGCTAACCGAACTACAGGCGAAACTTGAAAAAACAGAAAGAGCTATTGGACGACTCAAGAAAGCATTTTTATTTGATGATGACGGACTTGACGAGAAGGAATTTCTCGAAATGAAATCAGCGTTGGAGATTGACCGAGTGAAGATTGAAAATGAAATAAAGGGAATGGAAACAGAATCAATTTCCGTAAATGTGAATCAAGTAGAGTTCATTAAAACTGCATCGCAGTATTTGCTCATGCACGAACTGAACAAAGATGAAATAATAAATTACAAAGAGCTTGCGATCGCAGACGAGGATTCCATTAAAAATCTTTTCAACTCAGTGCTCGACCATATAACCGTAATGGATAAGCGCATCACTGAAATAGTATTCAAAAACGGACTCACGCACAAGCTACTCTATAAATAACAAAAAGCCCTAGAAATCAACGTTTCCGGGGCTTTCTTCCTGTCTTTATAAATTCTGTGTTGCCAATACCATCTGACAACCAAATGTTTGAATTACCGCGACTAATGGACGCCCCAGTTTCTCAGACATTTCAGCAACATATTCTTTTGCTTTTTCCATAAAATAATACTGGCGTGCAGGCTCTTCCAACGGAGCATTCTCCACCAGCTTTACATTTTCAATTATTTCTTTCATTCTCATTTCCTTTATACAAACTGATTGCAGGATGCATCATAAGCATAGTCAATCAGATCTAATTTATCTGTAAGTTCTTTTTTATTCACTTCCATCTCTTTACATAACTGATCCAGTGATGGATAAAAATCTCTGAGCTTTGTATTTATGACGCTCAGAAGGATGACAGGATCCTGTGGTAAATTCTGTAACATGATCCTAGTTTCCTTTCTTGTTCATATATTTTTCGCCATACTTCTCACCAAGATTAACAATACTTCCATCTTTTTGTTCCATGTCAATATTGTTCAGCTGGCTTCTTAAGTTCACTCGGATAAGTTCCATATATTCTTTACGAAGAATCTTCTGTTCTTTCGCTTCTTCCGGAGTGAGTCCTTCCGCTTTTGATTTTTTATATAATTCATTGATACGATCAATCTTCTTTTGTTCCATTGTCTATCTCTCTCCTTTTTCTTGTTTCGTTTAATGTTGCGATATTCTTTACTGTTCACTCCCGTGTTAATCACTCCGCTGATTGACACGGAGGATGCGTTGCTGGTCGCACCTCGTGTGAACAGTAACCGATATTCTTTCCGCTGACTCTGTATTATACACGATTCTGTGCACTTCGTCCACTTTTTTAACTGGAATAATTCTCAAGAAAACCATACAGTTCTTCGGCAGACTTAAGATAGATTCCATTTTTCAGATCCTGTTGTACTTCATCCGGCAGATTATTTACGGATAGGCTGGTTGTTTCGTAAAGGGTTGTCCCATCTTGCAGATAGACAGCAACATATCCATGCAGCTCTTTCAGATAATATGCATCATCTGAAACAGACTCTCCTTTGGCTGAACTGCGTCTGGTTTGAATGGAATCATTTTTTTCATTTTTAGTCAGTTCTATAGCTTTTTCCTTTTCCAGTAGATTGTTGTAACTAACCTGATAACCTACAATCAAACATCCGGTAATCAGAAATAAAACAGAAAAAAAGCCAATCATGTATTTTTTCATCGCAAATCGCTCCTTTTTTCATACAGTATTGGCTTTTTTATTTTTTTTATTCTTCTACTTTTACGGCTGGAAGCAGATGGAATTTCTTAGAAATTCTCAGGATACGTCCACCCATTGGAAGATCAAGGATATCATCTTCAGAAAGTGTTCCGATCTTCAACATAACAACCGCATAAACAAGTATTGCTACAATCAGTGAAATGCATACTGGAATTACACGACCGCCGATCAGTGTATCAAACAGTCTGAATACGCCGAAAGTTACAATGCCCATCACTGCTGCTGCAGCGAATGGTTTTCCGAAAGTGCTTACAAAATCGATTTTGAAACCGCTGACTTTTCGAATCTTGAGCAGGTTCAAAATACTCATTGCAAGTGCAAATACAATATTTCCACCCACCAGTGCATAGACGTTCATCTTGAATACAGTCATCATCAGTACAAATGCTACCAGATGAATTCCAAGAGCTGCTGCAGCATTCTTTGCGGGACTTGTCATGTAGTTTAATCCATGAAGAATGGAATTCGTTACAGAGGAAAGTCCATACAGTACAACAACGATAGCTCCTGCCATCAACAGACGCGCCGGTGTTGCACTGGAGTCATTGTACAGCAGAACCATAATTGGGGAAGCAAGTACAAAATAACCGATACAACTTGGAATAGCAATTACCATTGTAAGACGTAAAGTCTGGTTAATCTTATTGTGAACCTGTTTCTTTGTACCTGCTGTAACAACAGCTGTAAGACTTGGCACAAGAGATGTTCCAAGTGCATTCGCAATTGCCATCGGGACATTGATCAGGGTGTCGTATTTACCGGTGTAAATACCCTGAAGAGCCATATATTCTTTCTCTACATAGCCTTGTGACTCCATAACATGATTAAAGATTGTAAGGTCGATAATCTGGTTAATATTATATACAGCGGTACTGAATACAACGGGGATTGCTGTTAAAAGTAATGCTTTCAGAAGGAAAGAATAACTTTCAACATTCTGGGTGCGGTCTCTTTTAAGCTGTTTGCGTATTACATTTTTATATAAAAAAATGACAAACAAAAGAAATAACAATCCAGATAAAGAGCCGACAACCGTTCCAAGTGTACTTCCGGCAGCACCGTAAGCAGGTCCGAGAAGCTCCTTTCCGGATTTCTCTCCTGCTTTTGTTCCGATGCCAAAGAGAACACTTGCGCCGACAATACTGATCACGGCATTAAACACCTGCTCAATGATCTGTGAGATAGCTGTTGGAAGCATTGTTCCCATTCCCTGGAAATATCCACGGATAACAGCCATGACTGCAACGATCAGAAGTCCCGGGGCAAGAACACGAAGTGCGTAAACGCTAAGTGGAGATTTCATTAAATGTGTTGAAATCAGTCCTGCTCCCAAAAAGATTGTCAGCGAGATGAATAATCCAACACCGATTGCAAAAGCAAGTGAACAGATAAATACACGGAATGCATTTCGTCTCTGACGCTTTGCAAGTCGGATCGATACCAGCTTGGATACGGCAGTCGGAAGGCTGAATGATGAAATCATCAGAGCGATTGCATAGACCTGATAGGCATATCCATAAAATCCGTTTCCTTCATCTCCTAAAATATTCGTCAGCGGAATCCTGTAGACTACGCCTATGATTTTTGTAAGTACAGCTGCTGCTGCAAGTATCGAACCCTGGACAATATAATCATCCTTTTTCGTTCGTTTTTTCGTTGTTTGTGCCTCAGTTTCAGACATAACTTCCTCCTAGTGTCCCATTCCTTAAAATCTATTTAATATATGTATCCTATCAGCGGAAAATACCGACTTTTTCCATGATTTCTTTCTGTTTCGCTTCCATGACAACACGTTCTTCATCAACCATGTGATCGTATCCAAATAAGTGAAGCATACTGTGTGCAATCAGGAAAGCATACTCTCTTTTGGGTAAATGTCCATATTCTTCAGCCTGGGATAACACTTTTTCCTTTGAGATAACGATATCACCAAGCATCAATTCTCCGGATTCCGGATTAAAGGCTTCTGCACTTTCTTCATCAATCACGGAAAAATCTCCCGGCTCTTCGTATTCAATCATAGGGAAAGAAAGTACATCTGTTGGGCGGTCAATTCCACGTTGTTCCAGATTCATTTCGTGAATCTGGGCATTCTCAGTCAAAAGAAGATTGATCTCTGCTTCATAAGGACAGTCTGCAAGTTCTAATGCAGCGTCAATAACTAATGTGGCAATCTCTTCTGTATCAAAGTCTAACTTTATATTCCCCTCTTCTTCGATAAAAAGACTCATCCTTTTTTCCTCCTGTTTTCTCTCGGTCTGGACGATTTCTTCTCATAGTCCTCATATGCTTTTACAATTTTCTGAACTAATGGATGTCTTACAACATCTTTGCTTGTCAGCGTACAGATGTTGATCCCTTCCAGATCCTTTACAACCTTTACAGCAACATCAAGTCCGGATATTGTTCCGGATGGAAGATCTTTCTGCGTAGAATCACCTGTAATGACAACTTTGGATCCAAAACCAATTCTTGTTAAGAACATCTTCATCTGGGCCGGCGTTGTATTCTGTGCTTCATCAAGGATGATGAACGCATTATCTAAAGTACGTCCGCGCATATATGCCAAAGGAGCAACCTCAATCAATCCTTTTTCAGAATTCTTAAGAAAACTGTCAGCTCCCATGATCTGATAAAGCGCGTCATATAAAGGTCTTAAATACGGATCAATCTTGCTTTGCAGGTCACCCGGAAGAAATCCAAGCTTCTCTCCGGCTTCAATTGCCGGGCGCGTCAGGATGATTCTGCTTACTTCTTCGCGTTTGAATGCTGTGATTGCCATTGCCATCGCAAGATAGGTCTTTCCCGTTCCGGCAGGTCCGAGACCGAAAGTGATCATTCCATTTCGAATTGCATCAACATATTTTTTCTGACCTAATGTTTTAGGTTTGATAGGTTTTCCCTGAAGTGTATGACAGATCAGATCTTTATCAATAGAAACAAGGGCTTCTTCCTGATCTTCAAATACGAGCGAGATTGCATAGTCTACATTCTGTTCCGTAATCGTATTCCCTCGTTTAGCAAGTTCTACAAGCTGTGTAAGTACACGCTGGGCTTTCTGTGCAGCAATTGTATCTCCTACAATCTTAGTTGCACCGTCACGTGAAATCAATGTGACATGAAAAGTTCTTTCTATTTTCTTTATATAAGTATCAAACTGGCCAAATACATTCATCTCGTATTCAGCCGGAATATCAATGATCAGTTCCGACAGACTCATCCGGTTCGTTCCTTTCTAAAGTTATTCTTTCGGTCTCTGTTTCCTCTTCAATCTGCTGATTCAGATAGAGCGTACCTGAAGCCGTTGCCTTTTCGGCAGATATATATATCTTAACATTTTTTTCATTAATTTGAATACCCTTTTCCTCTAAATCTTTACAAAAATAGCGAAATCGACTGCTTAAAATTGTCTGCATCTCTTTTTTTGTATATTTTATTTTCTTGAAGCCGTATTTTTTTATTGTTTCATGCCCATAAAAAACAGGAAGTGAAAAATTTTCTCCCAGTTTTAACTGATGCTCTATACAAAGTTTTTCAGAAGTGTCAGATATTTTTGGTTTCCATGTTTCTAACCGGACAGATCCGATTTGAATAAATCCGGACTTTTTTGTTTCTTTTGTATATACTTTTTTATTATGATAACAGGAAATTATATCCAGATAAGAAATCTGTGTATCAGCGAAAATATCTGCATCGGCATGCGTATATTGATATCCGGTAATTTCACCACTGTCATCCAGGATGTCAATCCGTCCAGATACAAGTAAAGTTCCTTTCGTTACAGAATCCCCGATATGTACCTGGGGAATGCCGGTGCGTGTAATTAAATTTGTAATGATTCCATCAGTAGAAGCAATAAGATCAGCAGGTAAAGAATCTGTTTGAGTAGATGAGATGATAGGAAGCGCATCTTCATTTTCTTTTATCTGTATTTTTAACCGGCTACCATCAAGAGAAGCAGATACCCAAACGATATCATTATATTCCTTTCGAAGGGCTTTGACAATCCCCTGACAATCTACATTTTTCTTTTGCATTCCAGGATAAATCCCCTCTTCTTTCAGAAACGTTGTCAAGGTCGTGTCGGTCCATCTTTTATTTCCCTGAAAATGAATATCCCATAGAAATTGCGAGTAACAATCGATTAGAAAAATGCATAGGAAGATGCTGATAAAGAATAGTTTTCTTTTTCGGTAGCGAGAAAGAAAAAAAGGAAAGCCATACCGTTTTTTTAGTATGACTTTTGTATGTGTTTTTCTGACAAAAGGACGAATCTTTCGAAAATCAGATAAACTCAAGTATAATTCATAATTTGTTCCGATACGGGTCAATCCCCAAAATCGGATGCGGTGATAACAGCAGAGATTCAGAAAACGTTCTGGGGAGTATCCTTTGATCTGAATCTTCACATAACCGGACAAGTAGCGGATCAGGCAATGAATCACCCCGGATTCCTCCCCTCAGTAAATTCTAAAGATGATAATGTTCCAGATACTTTCATCTCATCATTTGTGTAATATTGAATCCGGAGTCGTTTTCCCTGGATCCGGATCTGTCCTGCCCGCGTCTGCACACGGATCAGTGTATCTGTGTATTCAATAATGCCTCGATAATTTTCAATGCATAATTCATTTTGTCCTAAAATGGTTATAACAGAAGCATTCTGAATCACATCTTTTGGGAGATCCATTGCGGATACCATCTTTTCTTTGATCTGCTCTCGGTTCATTGAAGTTTTTTATATAAAAATCCTTTGTCATCAGTATATGAATATATCACGATGTCCTATACCAGTTGTTTTCTGTGACAGACCTCTATTTATGATATGGTTCACCGTTGATGATCCGATAACTTCTGTATATCTGCTCTAACAGAATGACCCGCATCAACTGGTGTGGAAAGGTCATCTTGGAAAAGCTTAATGCATAGTCCGATCTTGCGAGCACTTCTTTGCCCAAACCAATGGATCCGCCAATGATAAATGTGATATGGCTTGTTCCCTGAATTCCAAGTTGATTGATTTTTGCAGAAAGTTCCTCGGAACTAAGAAGCTTTCCGTTAATCTCAAGAGTGATCACATAGGTATCCTCTTTTACATATTTCATAATGCGTTCAGCTTCTTTATCGCGAATTGTATTTTCCACGACATCACTTGCATGGTCAGGTGTCTTTTCATCAGCTACTTCTATAATCTCCAGTTTGCAGTATCGGCTTAATCGCTTGCTGTATTCTGCGATTGCATCTCGCAGATATTTTTCTTTTATCTTTCCTACGGTTATTAATGTAATCTTCATTTTTCTGTTCTTTCTGAATAAATTTTAATCATGCATGCCTGTTAACTGTTATTTTGATAAGCTGTCAGCAATTTCGTAAATATAGAGTTCGTGAAGAGCTCTTGTTGCGCAAATATATTCCGCCTGATTTTTAAGCGGATTTTCTTTTGCACCGCGAAGTGCGAAAACCTGGTCAAATTCCAGCCCTTTTGCAAGATAAAACGTGGTTACTGTGAGTCCTTTCTTAAATGCGGAACTGTTACGATCTACATAAGATACGTTGATACCACGCAGTTTCAGGAGACGGCTTAAGTCAAAAGCTTCTTCTTCTGTTGTTGTGATCAGGGCAGCAGTTTCAAAGTCTCCCGGACATTTTAAATGACAGACAAGTTCATCAAGCAATTCCGTATCTGTGCTAAATGTCTTTTCTACGACTTCTTTTCCATGGCGATCCAGTAACTCAAGATCAGATACTCCACTGACTTTTTCCGCATACCGGGCAATTTCTAATGTATTCCGGTAACTCTTTTTGATTTCAATCGTTCGGATTTCACGTCCAAGTAATTTAGGGAGAAATCTCAGTACATCCTGTTGCTTTGTATCCAGTGTCTGTGCACGGTCTCCAAGAATAGTCATTCTACAATGAAACAAGGATTCCAGGATGGTGTATTGCAGATAAGTGTAGTCCTGCATTTCATCAATGACAAGATGCTTAATGTTCTTATGAGTTGAATTCCCACCGGAAAGACGATATTTCAGATAGAGCATAGGAAATACATCTTCATAAGGGAGCTTTCGTTTTTCGTACGGAACTTCCGGCAACAGGTCACAATCACAATCATCGAGCATCCAATTATAAATGGTGTAAATATCTTTCGTTGTGTACATCTTGTCGAACTTCATCTGAAGCATCTCCTGATCATCCTCTGAAATATTTCTGCCTTTCAGAGTTTCCCAAGAATCGATAAAATAGTCTTTTACAGCGTCCATACGTTTCAATAACGGAGTCTCTGTGAATTTATAATAGAACAATTGGATCAAGTCTTCTTCTGTCAATGTCATTCCACGGAACTCAATTTCTTTGAATTCCATCAGACGATCTTCCAGAATCGCAAGGAAACCTTCTATTTCACCAATAAAATCTTTGGATTGTTTCCAGTCAAAACGATTCTGAGCTGATTCATCCGGAAACTTCATCCGACGTTCCAACTGATCATAACGATCCTCACAGTCTGCTGCGACACCTTTTCGAAGCTCTTTGTAGGCGTAGAGATCAAAACTCATCTCACGGATATTCTCTTCTCCTAATTCTGGAAGAATATGTGAGATATAATCTGCAAATACGCTGTTCGGTGAAAGAATCAGTATGTTGGATGATTTCAGAGTGTCGCGTTCATGATATAAAAGATATGCAATTCGGTGTAAAGCAATCGAAGTTTTTCCACTTCCGGCAGCTCCCTGGATTACAAGGATTCGATCTTTCGTATTTCGGATAATTGCATTCTGTTCTTTCTGGATCGTGCGGACGATATTTTTTAATTTTACATCACTGTTTGTTCCAAGTTCTTTTTTCAGAATATCATCATCGATCTTTGTATCACTTTCAAAGGCATAGACAAGTTCTCCATTCTGAATCTTAAACTGCCATTTTGAAAGAATCTCTCCATCCAGTCTTCCGGCAGGAGCCTCATAGCTTGCAGGGCCTTTATCATAATCATAAAACAAACTGCTGACCGGAGCTCTCCAGTCGTAGATCAGCGGCTGCATACCGTTCTTTTCAGCAAAATTTCCGATTCCAATATAAAACGGTTCTGGTTCGTCATCTCCATCGTACATAAAATCGACACGTCCGAAAAAAGGTGCATCTAACATTTTCTCAAATCTATGTTTTAATTGCAGCTTCTCATTATTAGCGTTGACCTGATGCAGAAGTGCCTGCTGATTATCATAATCTTCGTAACCATATTCATCCATCTCCGTATAATTTTCCCAGTAATATTCCTGCATGTTATCAATCTCTTTCTGTCCATCAGAGAGAGACTGCCCTATTTCTTCCAGTCGTTTTTGTAACTTTATCTCAACATCTTCAAGGAAGCATCTTCCATCAAATCTGTTGTCATTGCTGTTATAATTCGTCATATGTTTTATATTTCCCCCAAAATAGATTTTTGCTTCTTAGGTTTATTGAAATTTGTAAGCATTTGGTTTATTATTTTACCATATCTTCGAACAGGTTGTCATCTAATTTGAGCAAAATTGCTGTACGTCACAAAAACTTTTCCGCTGTCTGCTTCAAATTATAACATGAACAAATTCATTTTTAATATATTAAAAATATCCTGACAAGCACAGAGTTTTCTGTATCCTGTCAGGATATTCTGTTTTCAAATTCCGATTATCTCAAAGAAGCTTACGCTCCTAGGTACAATCTTCCTTCTATTATTTATTTCTCAGATATTCATCGATACCTTTGGCACCTGCTTTACCAGCTCCCATAGCAAGGATAACTGTAGCAGCTCCTGTAACAGCATCTCCACCAGCGAATACGCCTTCTTTAGATGTCTGTCCATTCTCTTCCTCAGCAACGATACATTTTCTGCGGTTTGTCTCAAGTCCCTTTGTTGTAGAAGAAATCAGTGGGTTTGGTGATGTACCAAGAGACATGATAACTGTATCTACTTCGATATCATACTCAGATCCTTCAATTTCAACCGGACGTCTTCTTCCGGAAGCATCTGGCTCACCAAGTTCCATCTTGATCACTGTCATGCTTGTGATATTACCGTTCTCGTCAACGTTGATCTTCTTCGGATTTGTAAGAAGATCGAAGATGATTCCTTCTTCTTTTGCATGATGAACTTCTTCAGCTCTTGCTGGAAGTTCTGCTTCACTTCTTCTGTATACTACATGAACTTCTGCGCCAAGACGAAGAGCTGTTCTTGCAGCATCCATAGCTACGTTACCACCACCAACAACAGCTACTTTCTTACCGGCAGCGATCGGTGTATCGTAATCATCACGGAAAGCTTTCATGAGGTTACTTCTTGTCAGGTATTCATTTGCGGAGAATACTTCGTTTGCATTCTCTCCCGGAATTCCCATGAACATTGGAAGTCCGGCACCGGATCCGATGAATACTGCCTCGAATCCTTCTTCTTCCATCAGCTGATCGATTGTTGTGGATTTACCGATAACAACGTTTGTCTCGAATTTAACACCGAGCTCTTTTACTTTCTCGATCTCTTTTGCAACGACTTTCTGTTTTGGAAGACGGAACTCAGGAATACCATATACAAGTACTCCACCGAGTTCATGCAGAGCTTCGAATACTGTTACATCATATCCGAGTTTTGCAAGGTCTCCGGCACATGTAAGTCCGGACGGGCCAGAACCGATAACGGCTACTTTGTGACCGTTCATAGTCTCAGCGCCTTCTGGTTTGATATCGTTCTCAAGTGCATAGTCAGCAACGAAACGCTCCAGTTTTCCGATAGAAACAGGCTCGCCTTTAATTCCACGGATACATTTTCCCTCACACTGGGATTCCTGTGGGCAAACACGTCCACAGATAGCCGGAAGTGCACTGGATTTACCAATGATCTTGTAAGCTTCTTCAATATTTCCTTCTTTTACCTGCTGGATAAATGCCGGAATGTTGATGGATACAGGACAACCCTGGATACATTTTGCATTCTTACAGTTAAGGCATCTTGTAGCCTCTTCCATTGCTTCTTCTTTGTTATAACCGAGACAAACTTCTTCAAAGTTTGTTGCACGTACTTTTGGATCCTGCTCTCTTACAGGTACTTTTTTCATCATATCAGCCATTATTCGTCACCTCCACAATGTCCGCATCCGCCGTGATGTGTATCGCCTTCCTGAAGCTTCAGCATTGCGCGTCCTTCTTCAGATTTGTACATCTGGCTTCTCTTCATTGCCTGATCAAAGTCAACAAGGTGTCCGTCGAACTCTGGTCCGTCAACGCATGCAAATTTAATCTCATCTCCAACCTGAAGACGGCAGGCACCACACATACCTGTTCCGTCTACCATGATCGGGTTCATGCTGACGATTGTCGGAATCTCAAGTTTCTTTGTTAAGAGACAGACAAATTTCATCATGATCATCGGTCCGATCGCAACGCAGACATCGTATTTATTTCCGTTGTTTACAAGTTCTTCTACCATAGTTGTAACCATTCCTGCGTGTCCGTAGGAACCGTCATCTGTACATGGGTAGTAATTACCTGCAACAGCTTCCATCTGATCTTCAAGGATCAGCATATCTTTTGTCTTAGCACCAACGATAACATCAGCATCGATTCCGTGTGCTTTCAACCATTTTACCTGTGGGTAAACCGGAGCAGCCCCAACTCCACCGGCTACAAACAGCATCTTCTTATTCTTAAGGGACTCAAGGTCTTCATGAACAAACTCAGAAGCGCATCCAAGCGGACCTGTAAAGTCACGGAAACTGTCTCCGGCTTTGAGTTCTCCCATTTTCACTGTAGAAGCTCCAACTTCCTGGAAAACGATTGTGATTGTTCCTGCTTCTCTGTCATAATCACAGATTGTCAGCGGAATACGTTCGCCTTTCTCGTCCATTTTAACGATGACAAACTGACCAGGCTGACAGTGACTTGCTACACGTGGTGCATGAACATTCATCAGATAAATCTTATCAGCCAGTTTTTCAGCTTTTAATATCTTATACATGTTTCTCCTCCTTGTAAATAAATCGACGTTATTGTCTTCAAACATTGTGTAAACAATAACAACTCGCTCTTTGTTAATAATACGACACTTCAGCTATGAATTCAAGTAAAACATACGGGCAGACACACAATTTCATGCATCTACCCGTATTGTTTAAGACAAGTTTACAGCGTTATCTTATTTTATAAGAACACTGAAACCTTTATTAATTTTTGATTTTAGAAATCAACTTCTGTTCCGTAGTATGTACATGTAAGAAGTTTAGCCATAGCAGCCGGATCGATTGCACGTGGGTTAGATCCTGTACAGGCATCTCCTACAGCCAGTTCTGCAATCTTGTCAACTTTTTCTTTGAATTCTTCTTCATTGATTCCGAAGTCTTTCAGAGTCTTAGGAATGTTCAGTCTTACATTGAACTCATCAATCTTCTCAACAAGGCTGTTGATCAGAGCCTGCTCAGATGTTCCGGCAAGTCCCATTCTGCGTGCGATTTCAGCATAACGTTTTGCAGCTACAGCGTCTTTGGCGTTGTATTTGATAACGTATGGAAGGTAAATTGCGTTAGCACATCCGTGCGGAATATGTCCTGTAGAGAATGCAGCACCTGTTTTATGAGCCATTGAATGAACGATACCAAGTAATGCATTAGAGAATGCCATTCCTGCAAGGCACTGTGCATAATGCATCTGCTCTCTTGCAACCATATCGCATTTGTAAGATCCTGGCAGATAATCAAGAACCATCTCAATTGCCTGCAGTGCAAGTGGATCTGTGAAAGGTCCGTTCAGTGTGGATACATATGCTTCAATTGCATGTGTAAGAGCATCCATACCTGTATATGCAACCTGTTTAACCGGGAGTCCTGCAACAAGGTCAGGATCAACGATTGCAACATCCGGTGTGATGTTGAAGTCAGCCAGTGGATATTTCACACCAGTCTGATAGTTTGTGATAACTGAGAATGCTGTAACCTCTGTAGCTGTTCCTGAAGTTGTAGGAATTGCTGCAAATTTAGCTTTCTGTCTCAGTTCCGGGAAGCTGAATGGTGTGATCAGGTCTTCAAAGGAGATCTCCGGGTACTCATAGAATGCCCACATAGCTTTCGCTGCATCGATTGGTGATCCACCACCCATAGCAACGATCCAATCCGGCTCGAAAGCACGCATTGCTTCTGCACCTTTCATAACAGTCTCAACTGACGGATCTGGCTCAACACCTTCAAACAGCTGAACTTCCATTCCGCCTTCTTTCAGATAATTAACTGCTTTATCCAGGAATCCCTGACGTTTCATAGAACCGCCACCAACTACAAGAATGGCTTTCTTTCCTTTCAGGTTCTTCAGTTCTTCAAGACATCCTTTTCCATGATAAATGTCTCTTGGTAAGCAAAATCTACTCATAACAAATCTCTCCTTTTTTATGTAGTATTGTTATTTTTTTAACAGTTATTATTATAACTCTGTATGCTAAAAAAAGCAACCCTATTTTGGAAAATTTACATAATATTTTCCAAAATCAAGGTTGCTTTCTAGTTACTTTACACAGTTTACTTAATATGTAGTAATATAGTTTCGTGTTGTTACTTCCGTCGCTTTTCCATTTTTATCGTTCACGAGAATTGCTGAAAAAGTTGTTTGTGAATTTTCTGGCATATCAATCGGGTCAGTATATTTCTCAGAGGATGCGGTTGGAGTTGAACCGTCCATCGTGTAGTATGCCGTATATCCATCCGGTACCGTAATCGTGATCTGAGTGGCTGTACTATATTGTCCGGTTGATGGAGAAACTGCCGGAGCGTCTACAAGTGGAAATTCAATGGAATATTTCGCACTGGAAACAGCACTTGGTATTCCCTTTTTATTAACAGCAATTGCACGGATCTCTGTGTCACCTTCGGACTGAAGCAAAACAGCTTCTTTGTATTCTGTACTTGACTCCGTCGGATCAGAACCATCTGTTGTATAATAAATCGTTCCGCCTGTAGCAGATGTTAATGTTACCTGCTGTACTTCATCATAGGTTCCTTCTTTCAAACTGAATTCAGGAGCAGATGAAACATAATCATTCATAGCAGATAATACATTCTTATCTTCACAATCCTGCAGGAGATCAGAAATCTTATTCGGCTGTTCTGTTTTCTCATAGAATTTTACTGCAGCTTTATAGAGATTTACATTCGACGGTTGTGTCTCCAGTGCGTTGAGATAGACGCTCTCTGCACTGTCCAGATCATCCTGGGCAACATAGATATTAGCAAGTCCGGTATAAGCCTCTGCCTTTGATTTATCCTTTATAATTGCTCTGTTAAAATAATTCTCTGCAGAAGTATAGTTACTATTCTGCAGTGCGGCATTCCCTTTTTTGATCATGCCTGTATAGGAATTCTGATATCCGATATAAATTCCGACACCAACCAGAAGAATGAGCAGGAAAAAAACCGTAAGTAATTTTTGGCGTTTTTTTCTGGCAGCTTCTTGTTTTTTGATCTGCTGCAGGCGTCTGCTTTCAGTAGATGTCCGGCGCAGATTCTCTGTTGACTGACGGGCATCCTGATAACGCTTTGCATCTGTTTTCTGACGTTGTCTTTGCGCTCTCTGGCGCCGTAGCTGCTCTCTTCGCTCTTCTCTTACTTTATCCAGTTCCGCCTGGCTTAAGACGCGTGTGGAATTAGGATTCGATCGTTGATTTTGCCGATTTCTGTTTTGTTGGTTTTGGCTCACATTCTGTCTTCGGACTACATCTGCCTGGATCTGACGTGTAGCTCCGGCTACTGAGCCTTTCACTTCGCGTGCGAGTACGTCTTCCAGAGGGTTATAATCTGGTACAATCTGTACTTCAGCACCGCATACGGGACAAATCAACTGATCGTCTGGTATATTTGCTCCGCAATGTGTACACCTCATTTACAAGTTCCTCCTACTTACGAACTGTTTCAACACAATTATTCATCAGCATCGCAATTGTCATTGGACCAACACCGCCCGGTACCGGCGTGATTGCAGAAGAATGAGGTTCAACATCCGCAAAATCAACATCTCCGCAAAGATGGTTCGCTTCATCACGATGCATTCCTACATCGATGACAACAGCTCCCTCTTTGATATATTCAGATGTGATAAAACGCTCTTTTCCAATTGCAACAATCAGGATATCTGCTCGTTTTGCTACTTCTTTAAGATCTTTTGTTCGGGAATGTGCAACGGTTACAGTTCCATTTTCACGAAGCAAAAGGGCTGCCATTGGTTTACCGACGATATTGCTTCGTCCAATGATCACACATTCTTTCCCTTCAATCGAAATATTCGATCTTTTCAAAAGCTGAATGATTCCGGCCGGAGTACAGGATAAAAATCCTTTTTCTCCGATCCAGAGTCTTCCAACACTTACAGGATGGAATCCATCTACATCCTTATCCGGTGAAATCGTACGGATGATCTTATCTTCATCAATATGATCCGGTACCGGAAGCTGTACAAGAATTCCATTTACGCTTTCATCCGCATTTAACTCTTCTACTAACTTGATCAGTTCTTCTTCCGAAGTCTCTTCCGGAAGTTCATATGATCTGGATTCTACCCCGATATAGGCGCATGCCTTTTTCTTGTTTCTGACATATACAGAAGAAGCCGGATCACTTCCCACCTGAATAACAGCAAGGCAAATATCAATGCCTTCTGCCTTAAACTGTGCTACTTCTTCTTTCAACTCATCTTTAATCTGCTGAGAGATTAATTTACCATCTATCAACTGTGCCATGTGTATCTCCTTAATTAATTATCCAACTCCATGAAAACAATTGGCATTGCCGGTCAAAAAATATTATGACCGGCAGCCAATCATAAAAAACTTTAGAAAAGTCCGGTGATCTTTCCGTCATCTGTAACGTCGATTCCGTTTGCAGCAGGAACTTTTGGAAGTCCAGGCATTGTCATAACAGCGCCCGTCAGTGCGACAACAAAACCGGCTCCTGCACTTACATATACCTCGCGGATATGAATATCAAAGTTTTCAGGTCTTCCAAGCTTTGTAGCGTCATCTGAAAGAGAATACTGATTCTTTGCCATACAGATCGGGAAAGAACCAAATCCCATAGATTCAATCTTGGCGAGCTGTTTCTCAGCTGCAGGTTCATATATAACATCATGTGCGCCGTAAATCTCCTGTGCGATTGTACGGATCTTGTCTTTCAGAGAAAGCTCATCATTATAAAGCGTATGGAAATCACTTTCTTTTGTCTCAAGTGTCTCAAGAACCTTCTGCGCAAGATCTACACCGCCTTCTCCGCCTTTCTCCCACACTTCTGAGAGGGCAAATTCGCATCCGCGTTCACGACAGAATTTTTCAATAAATGCATTTTCAGCATCTGTATCTGTTACAAATGAATTCAGTGTAACGATTACCGGTACACCGTATTTCTGAATATTTTCAATATGTTTCTCAAGATTTACAATACCTTTTGCAAGGGCATCCAGGTTCTCTTCTGCAAGGTCAGCCTTTGCAACGCCACCGTTATACTTTAATGCACGTACTGTTGCAACTAAAACTACTGCGTCTGGTTTCAGACCTGCCATACGGCATTTGATATCAAAGAATTTCTCAGCGCCAAGATCTGCACCAAATCCGGCTTCTGTGACAGTGATGTCACTTAACTTCAGAGCCATCTTTGTTGCACGTACACTATTGCAGCCATGTGCAATGTTTGCAAATGGACCGCCATGTACTAAAGCTGGTGTATGCTCAAGTGTCTGGATCAGGTTTGGCTTGATCGCATCTTTCAGAAGTGCGGCCATAGCACCTGTTGCCTGAAGATCATCTGCTGTAACAGGTTCTCCTTTGAAATTGTAAGCAACAATGATTCTTCCAAGTCTGCGTTTAAGATCAGCAAGATCATCTGCAAGACAGAGGATCGCCATGATCTCAGATGCCACTGTAATGACAAAATGATCTTCACGGACCATACCGTCTGTTTTGCGTCCAAGTCCGACAACAATATTTCTGAGAACACGATCATTCATATCGACACAACGTTTCCATACAACCTGTCTTGGATCAATACCAAGTGTATTTCCCTGCTGGATATGATTATCGAGCATTGCTGCAAGAAGGTTGTTTGCTGAAGTGATCGCATGAAAATCTCCTGTAAAATGCAGGTTCAGATCTTCCATAGGAACGACCTGGGCATATCCGCCACCGGCTGCTCCACCTTTGATTCCGAAACATGGTCCGAGAGATGGCTCACGAAGTGCGATCATTGCTTTTTTTCCAAGTTTTGCAAATGCCTGTCCGAGACCTACAGATGTTGTAGTCTTACCCTCTCCGGCCGGAGTAGGATTGATTGCTGTTACAAGTACAAGCTTTCCATCCTCGTTATCTTTGATTCTGTTCCAGAGTTCATCGGAAAGTTTTGCCTTATATTTTCCATAAAATTCAAGTTCATCTTCTGAAATACCGGCCTGTACCGCTACCTCTTTGATGTGTTTCATTTCTGCTTCCTGTGCAATCTGAATATCTGTTTTCATCTTTCCCTCTCCTTTGTATCACTTTTGGTGTTTTTAGATTTTACGAAGTCTGATTCTGCATATATTCTGCAAATTCTTCTTTTGTCATAAGCACTTTTCTTGGTTTTGTTCCTTCCTCCGGACCTACAACACCGGCTTCACATAGCTGATCCATAATTCTGGCAGCACGGTTGAAACCAATCTTGAACATCCTCTGAAGCATACCAATCGATGCTTTTTCCTTGTCGATGATCAGATTCCCTGCATCTGCAAAATAGACATCCCTGCTGTTCTCGCTGTCCTGCTGTCCCGGAAGCATTCCCTGACCCGGAAGATCTGCGCTGCTTGAAATCTGTTCTTCTAGTTCATTACTGTACGAGGTATTTCCGTTCTTGTCAATCAAATAATCAACAACTTTTTGAACTTCTTCGTCCGAAACGAAAGATCCCTGCACCCTGACAGGTTTTGGATATCCGGATGGATAAAAGAGCATGTCACCCTTTCCCAGGAGCTTTTCAGCACCATTCATATCGATAATTGTTCTTGAATCGACACCTGATGATACAGAAAAAGCAATTCGGGAAGGCATGTTTGCTTTGATCAATCCGGTAATAACATTTACAGATGGTCTCTGTGTTGCAAGAATCAAATGAAGTCCTGCTGCTCTGGCCAACTGTGCCAGACGACAGATAGCACCTTCTACTTCTCCCGGAGCAACCATCATAAGATCAGCAAGCTCGTCAATGATAATTACAATCTGAGGAAGCTTTTTCTGAATCTCCGGTCCGGTTTCCCCATGCTTGACCTTTTCATTAAAGCCCTTTAAATCACGTACATTGTACTGTGCAAAAAGTTTGTAACGCTTTTCCATCTCAGCAACTGCCCAGTTCAAAGCACCTGCCGCCTTCTTCATATCTGTGACAACCGGAATCATCAGATGTGGAATTCCGTTATATACACTTAGTTCCACAACTTTTGGATCGACAAGGATTAGTTTAACATCATCAGGATCTGCCTTATAAATAACACTCATGATCAGAGTGTTGATGCAGACAGATTTACCGGATCCCGTTGCACCTGCAACAAGAAGATGCGGCATCTTGGCAATGTCAGTCACAACAACCTTTCCGGCAATATCTTTACCAACTGCAAATGAAATTGGCGATTTACTGTTTTTGAACTCTTTTGACTCCAGCAGATCTCCCAGCATAACCGCTGTATTTTCACTGTTCGGAACTTCGATACCGACCGCGGCTTTACCAGGGATTGGAGCTTCAATTCTTAGATCTGCAACTGCAAGATTTAACTTGATATCATCTGCAAGTCCAACAATCCGGCTTACTTTTACGCCCTGTTCCGGTTGAAGTTCATATCTTGTAACAGATGGACCACAGCTTGCGTTTGTTACATGTACTCCAACTCCAAAATTCTGTAGTGTCTGTTCCAGTTTTAAAGCCGTGGCACGAAGGTGTTCATCCGAATCACCGCCACCTTTCTTCCCCTTCTTTAACAGATTCAGCGGAGGTGTATGATAAACCGGCCGTGGTTTTTGCTCCTGTTCCCGTATGGTCTGTTCTACACTGGCTGTCTCTGCGGCAACCGCCTGCGCATCTTTTTTGCTGCTTTTTCTGGAATGCTCCTGTTTTATCTCCGGGCTATTTTCAATCATAGGATCCGCAGCCGGATCATGTTCAGAACTCATCTCGTTTTCTTGTCGGGAAGCGGGTGTCTGTACCGGTTCAAGATGCAGTGCATCGTCAAACGGAATCTCTTCTGGTACATCCATTGCCGGTTCTGCTCTGTTAATGACAAAATGATCTTCAAAGGAATCCGTCAGATCTTTTGAATCCGGCTCTTTCTCCGGGACAAGTTCTGTCATTTCAGGTGATTTTGGAGTCCGCCCAAAGCCACCAACAGGTGATTCTTCCTCTGAAAGAAGCGTTGTGGCGAACGTAATACCTGATGCTTTAAGGTCTGTCCGCTTTGTGCGTTTCTTTTTCTCACTTGGAGAAGATGCATCTGCCTGTAAAGTTTCGACTTTTTCTCTTTGCTTCAACGCAAGTGCCTCTTTGCGGGCATCCCGCTCCAGTGTACGGATCTCAGCAGTTTCCTGATGTTTCCGTTTCACTTCCTGGTAAGCTTTCTTTCCATGTCTTCCAAGTGGAGCTAATAAAGAACGTTCTGTTACCAGAATGATACAAATGATTGAGAAAATGATCAAAATAACATAAGTACCTGCCTCTCCGATCAGTGGACATAAAATACTGATCAGAATTCCGCCAAGTAATCCACCCGCATTTTTATCAGCACTGGAATCTTTGTAGTAAGATAAAACAGATGTCCCGGCAGTATATGGATGAAACATCAATTCTAAAATTCCACAAAGGAGAATGACCAGAACAATTGCGGCACCTACTTTTATGTAAGCATGAGGATTTCCTTTATTGGAAATATAAAAAGCAACTGCTCCGAAAAATACAAATGGAAATAAATATGCCATTGCTCCTACAAGTCCAAATCCTACAGAAGAAATTGCTCCTCCCGCTATGCCACCCATACCAAAATTACTCAGGATAAGAAGGATACAGATGGCAAGGGAACCCAATAGAAGAATCTCTGAACGGATTTCCTGACTTTGTGCTGTATTTATATGATTTGAAGTTCTTTTTGTCTTACTGCCAGAACTTTTCTTTGTGGAGGCAGAAGCTTTTTTTGCTGTCGATGTTTTCTTAGTTGTTGCATTTTTTGCTGCTTTCGCTGTGTTGTTCGTAGAACTTTTTTTCGTATTTGTAGATTTTGCAGCCATCTGATTCCCCCTTAATTATTATACCATTGTACTGATTCAATCAAACGATAGATTGAATACATACTATTTCAAGTATAACATCAATTAAAATTCATGTCATTACAAAATTTCTTTGATCAGATGCCATTTTTTTGTTCTATATTTACATTTCCGAAGGTTTTTCCCGTTTTTCATCAATCAATTCATAGAGTTTTTTAAATGCCTGGTGAATGCCTCCGACTTCGTCGATGATCCCTTCTCTTACAGCTTCTTCTCCTTCTAACAGTGTTCCTACATCTTTTACAAGCTGCGTAGGGTTCAACATCAGATCAACAAGACGTTTTTCTGTGATTTTAGAGTGTGCAGCAATAAATCTGGCAATTCTGTCCTGTGTACGTTCCATATTTCTCAGACTCTGTGTCACACCGATAAAAGTACCGTTTGAACGAACCGGATGAACAACCATGGTTCCTGTTGGTACAATAAAGGAATAATCTGCCGAAACAGCAAGAGGACCGCCAATAGAATGACTTCCACCAAGGACAAGAGAAACGGTTGGTTTTCCCAAAGAAGCTATCATCTCCGCAATTGCAAGTCCAGCTTCCACATCTCCACCCAGTGTATTTAATAAAATGAGAACCCCCTCTACTTCATCGCTTTCTTCAGCTTCAGCCAGCTGTGGGAGTATATGTTCGTACTTTGTTGCTTTTGTATTATTTGATACTGTTTCATGTCCTTCAATTTCACCTATAATTGTCAGAAGACGAATTTTGTAATTCTTTTTATTTTCATTTAACATTAACGCACCAAATTCTTTGATTTCATCTGATTTTTGCTTTTTTTCCTCGCTCATATAAATATGCCTCCTGTTGAAAGTAAATAAATACTATTACTAGAATGCACAGAATACGGGAAAAATATGTATTGTATCCAATTCTGCATATCAATCTCCACAATTTAGGCAAAAGAGCTAACTACTGTTTAAAACCTACAATTCGGATACAAAAAACAGGAGGTATGGATACAAAATCATGGGAATCCATACCTCCTGAATCATATGTTATTTATATTAATCTTCCAGTGCCTGTTCTACATCGGCAATCAGATCTTCAATATTCTCAATTCCGAGACTGAAACGAATCAGATCTGGCTGTACACCTGCTTCCAACAGTTCCTGCTCATTCATCTGTCTGTGTGTATGACTTGCAGGATGAAGTACGCAGCTTCTTGCGTCTGCTACATGAGTTACAATCGCAACCAGTTTCAGTTTGTCCATCATCTTAACTGCTGCTTCTCTTCCGCCCTTTAATCCAAAAGTAATAACACCGCATGTTCCATCCGGCATATATTTCTGAACAAGATCATAATCCTTGCTTCCCGGAAGTGATGGGCAGTTTACCCATGCCACTTTCTCGTGTCCCTGGAGATACTGTGCCATCTTTACAGCGTTCTCACAATGTCTTGGTACTCTCAAATGAAGGCTCTCAAGTCCAAGGTTCAGAAGAAATGCATTCTGAGGAGACTGGATCGATCCAAGATCTCTCATCAGCTGTGATGTTGCTTTTGTTATATAAGCAGCTTTGCCAAACTTTTCTGTGTATACAATTCCGTGATAAGTCTCATCCGGTGTTGTAAGTCCGGCAAACTTGTCTCCGTAAGCAGCCCAGTCAAAGTTACCGCTGTCAACGATTGCACCGCCAACACAGGCTGCATGTCCATCCATGTATTTTGTAGTTGAATGAGTAACAATATCTGCACCCCATTCAAAAGGACGACAGTTGATCGGTGTTGCAAATGTATTATCTACGATTAACGGAACATGATGTGCATGTGCAGCTTTTGCAAATTTCTCAAAATCAAAAACAGTCAATGCCGGATTGGCGATAGTTTCTCCAAAAACAGCTTTCGTATTCTCCTGAAATGCCGCATTCAGTTCTTCCTCTGTGCAGTCTGGGTCTACGAAAGTTGCTTTCACACCCATTTTACGGATTGTGTGAGCAAACAGATTGTATGTACCGCCATACAAGGCAGACGCACATACGATATGATCACCTTCTTCAGCAATATTCATAATCGCATAAAAGTTTGCTGCCTGTCCGGAAGAAGTCAGCATTGCTGCTACTCCCCCCTCCATATCACAGATCTTTGCTGCTACTGCATCATTTGTCGGATTCTGAAGTCTTGTATAAAAATATCCGGACTCTTCAAGATCAAAAAGTCTTCCCATCTGATCACTGCTGGTGTAACGGAATGTTGTGCTTTGTACGATCGGGAGCACACGTGGTTCACCGTTTCCCGGATTGTAACCGGACTGTACACATTTAGTTTCCATCTTGTAATTACTCATCATTGTCCCCCATTTCTTATAACTGATTATTCGTTCCAGTTATGGTATACGTCCTGAACGTCATCATCTTCATCAAGAAGATCAAGTGTTTTCTGGATGTTTTTAATATCTTCTTCTTTTGTAAGATCAACATATGTCTGTGGAATCATTGTAACTTCAGCAGAAACCATAGGGATTCCGGCTTCTTCCATCTTCAGACGAACATCACTGAAGTCTTCCGGTGCTGTTAATACTTCGTAGCTGTCTTCTTCTTCGTTAAAGTCTTCAGCACCTGCATCAAGTATAGTCATCATAAGATCATCAGAGTCCATATCACACTCTTCTTTATCAATAATGATCTGTCCTTTTTCATCGAACATGAAAGATACACATCCAGGTGTTCCTACGTTTCCGCTTCCCTTTGTAAATGCATTTCTTACATTGGAAGCTGTACGGTTCTTGTTATCTGTAAGAGTCTTAACGATAATAGCGGTTCCGTTCGGTCCATATCCTTCATATGTAATACGCTCATAGTTATCAGCAGTTCCTTCTCCGGCAGCTTTTTTGATATTTCTCTCGATTGTATCATTCGGCATGTTATTTGCTTTTGCTTTTGCGATAACATCACGAAGTCTGCTGTTGTTTGTCGGATCAGCACTTCCACCTTCCTTAACAGCAATTGCAAGTTCACGTCCGATCTTTGTAAAAATCTTTCCTTTTGCTGCATCATTCTTTTCTTTCTTATGCTTGATATTCGCAAATTTAGAATGTCCTGACATATTCTGATTCTCCTTTTCTATTGTATCAATGTATTTTATATAAATTCACTTGCATTTACAGATACACACTAAGTTCTGTAAAGCACTATCCTTATGATTTTACCACGCTTTTTTTGTTCTGTAAAGAATTTGGTTGGATTTATGTAGTAAGATCCAGACTGATTCTTATTGCTTGGTCAATTTTTTTCATTCGTTCCTGATCGATATGACAGACATATTCTCTCAGTCTTTTCTTGTCAATTGTACGGATCTGTTCCAGCAGAATGACTGAATTTTTCATAATATTATAATCATTTGTACAGATTTCAATATGTGTCGGCAATTTTGCCTTATTCATCTTCGACGTAATTGCGGCACAGATGATGGTTGGACTATGTCTGTTGCCTATGTTATTCTGTATTATAAGTACCGGCCGGATTCCACCTTGTTCGGAACCAACGACAGGACTAAGATCTGCGTAATAAATGTCGCCCCGCTTAATTATCAATTCATTCACACTCCGATATTCCAGTTACTTTTCGTATTTGTTCTCTGATTCTTCTCAGAACCTTTTGTTTTTTTCTAAGAACATACTAAAGTATCTCCGGTTTTATCGGATGTATGCATGTCAACCGGATTCTTTCAATAATTCCGGTTATTCGAAATAATCAATCTGTTTTACGATCGTACCGTTTTTATAATACTCTCTCGGAACACGCTTGCTCAGATCACAGACAAATTCATAATTGAATCTTCCACTCAGATTAGAAAGATCTTCTACACGGATAATGGCGTCCTTGTCTTTTCCGACCAGAGTAACCGGATCCATGAATTTTGCTTCCGGAATCTCTGTTACATCTACCATAAACTGATCCATGCAGACTCTTCCCACAATGTCTGCACGTTTTCCATGGATAAGAACATATCCTTTATTTGAAAGGGAACGCGGATATCCGTCACCGTATCCGACGGGAATCGTAGCGATCCGCATCTTCTTTGGCGCGACGAAAGTTCCACCGTAACTGATGGAAGTTCCTTTTTCCACATCCTTTACAAAGCTGATATGGCTGATTAATTCCAGTGCCGGTTTCAGGTCAACAGCATCTTTTTTCACTTCATCTGACGGATACATTCCATAAATAGAGATTCCGGCTCTGGCAAGATCATGCTTCATATCTGGAAAATCAATAATTCCGGCACTGTTATCACAATCATAATAGGAGATCTGGACTCCATTTTTTTCTAACTGTTCTTTCATCCAGAGGAATTTTTCATGTTGGGCAAATGTATAAGACTTGTCAAATTCATCTGCCTTTGCAAAGTGTGTGAACATTCCTTCCATTTTAATATTAGAAAGTTTGCTGATTCTGGAAATTGTCTCAACACTCTCTTTGCTTACTTTGAATCCAATTCGTCCCATTCCTGTATCAATTTTTATGTGAAGAAATGCGGTCTTTCCTGACCTTGCGGCAGCATCAGCCATTCCCTTGGCCATCTCTTCTGTATAAACTGCTGCACGGATTTCTTTTTCAACCATTTCTTCATACTCATCAGGAAAAACACAGCCAAGAATCAAGATTGGTTTCTTGATTCCATATGCTCTTAAAGTTCTTGCTTCTCCCATGCATGCTACAGCGTAACCCCAGATATAAGGCGTTTCCTCAAACATTTCCGCAAGAGGAACTGCTCCGTGTCCGTATGCATCCGTCTTGATAACAGCTATTAAACGTCCCTCCTGACCAATGCGATTTTTCATCTGTTCCATATTATATGCAATTGCGTCCAGATTGATCCGGGCACATACTCTGTTATACTGTTTCATAATTTATCTGCACTCCTTTGCATTCTTCATTGCATCGGCCATACCCTGAATCAGGTCTCTGGCTAATACGCTGTAACTTCCTTTGCTCTTTTTCGCTTCATCTCCACCACAGGCATGTAGGAAAACTCCCACAGTAGTGGCTTCAAATGGTGCCATATGCTGTGCAAGAAGTCCTGCAATCGTTCCGGCGAGAACGTCTCCGGAACCACCTTTTGCCATAGAGTTATTACCAGCGAGATTTACAAATCTCTGCCGATTTGTCTGTGCGACAATAGTACGACTGTCTTTTAACACACAGATTATGGATGATTTTGTATCCGGTCCGGATTGTTTTATGATCTGATCAAGTGCCTGGAAGCGATCTTCCATGATCGTATCAATACTCCATCCGGTCAGCCTTGACATTTCTTTCATATGTGGAGTTAAAATCACAGGTACACAACATTGATTTAATAACTCTATATTCCTGCTCAGTAAATTAAGTCCATCAGCATCTATGACACATGGACAGGATACATTTTTCAATACATTTTTCAATATCTTTTCGGAAATCTGTCCCATTCCAAGTCCACAGCCAATACAAACCACATCAGCCCAGTCAAGAAGATGAGACAGTTGACTGTCATCATAAGAATCATAGCAGGATATGATTGCCTCCGGAAGAAGTTCCTGCAGTGCCAGACGGTTTTCACTTGCTGTATAAATCTGTACTAGACCGGCACCAACTGTATAGGCAGCACAGGCAGAAAGAAATGCAGCACCAGCCATCCCGGGACTTCCGGTGATCATAAGAACTTTTCCATAACTTCCCTTGTGCGAATTCATCATTCTCGAAGGAAGAAGTTTTCCAAGATCATTTTTGTCAAAGGTATAACAAACATCCAGGCGATTCGAAAAATATTTCGGATCAATTCCAATCGCAACCGGAATGCTCTCTCCTGCATACGACTTGCCAGGGAAAAGCTCACAGCCTAATTTTACACATGCCATACATACTGTAAGGTCGGCTCGAAATGCTGTCCCAAGAATCTTTCCTGTTGCAGCACAGATTCCGGATGGAATATCAACAGCAACTTTTTCTGCATCCTGAAGATTCATCCAGTCGATCACATCTTTATAATGTCCTGTGATTTCACGGCAGAGTCCAACACCAAATACAGCATCAATTATTACAGTATATTCTTCATCCGGGAATTCTGTGAATACAGAAATCCCCATATTTTCTACAATCTGTTTCTGACATCGACATTCTTCACTTAAAGAAGATTCTTTCCCTGCAAATAGTACATCTGCATGCTTTCCCTGTTCGGTTAAGAGCCTTGCTACTGCAAATCCGTCTCCACCATTGTTGCCGCTTCCACAAACAATCAGACTTTTTTCTGTGGAAATATTTTTCTTATGCATTGTCTCGACAATCTGAAGTGCTGCACGTTCCATAAGTACAAGGGATGGAATCCCAATTTCATGAATTGTGTGTGCATCAGCTTCACTCATCTGCTTCCCATTTGGAAGATATCTCATGCTTATCGCCTGACCTTTCTATCATTATTAATTCCTTTTAACATGAACAGATGCTGCGAAACCTCCTTTTGTCAGTTGGTCCCACAGCATCCTTGCAGCTTTGCTAGATTCTATTCTTTATCCTGCTGACAAAGGTTGTAAGATAACTTCATCAGTGTGTCAGATAAATGTACGTTCTCAACGACCACATCCTTTGGAAGGGAAAGGTCTGTATGTGCAAAATTCCAGATTCCTTTCACACCGTTATCTACCAGAATATCAGCCACTTCAATTGCTTTTGATTTTGGAAGTGTCAGTGCAGCAATTTCAATGTCATTATTCTTAAGAAAATCTTTCAGTTCATCAACCATACGCACAGGAATCCCCCTGATCGTTACGCCTTCCAGTCGAGGATTCACATCAAAAAGACTTTTCAGAATAAATCCGCTTCTTTCGAAGGAAGCATAGTTTGCCAGTGCCTGTCCTAAATTACCGGCACCAATGATAATAAAATTATGACTTCTATCCAATCCTAAGATCTTTCCAATCTCTGTATAAAGATATTTCACATTGTATCCGTATCCCTGCTGGCCGAATCCACCGAAATTATTCAGATCCTGACGTATCTGTGAAGCCGTTACATGCATCTTCTTACTCAGGTCACTGGATGAAATTCTCTCTACGCCAGCCTCCAGCAGATCTCCCAGATATCTGTAGTACCTCGGAAGTCTGGAAATGACTGCGCGTGATATCTTTCTCTGTTCCAATTTTTAGCCCTCCACTCTTAAACTACTCTTTATTATATAAAAGAGTTAAAGTTCTGTCAAACTTTTGTTTTGCAAAAACCTTTAAAATCCATATATTTTCCTTGTATTTTCGACATTTTTCTATATAATGATAATGTTAGAAGTCAAAAAACGAGGTGAAAATATATGATACTCGCATGTCACAATATAGAAAAAGCGTTTGGGGAACGCGAAATTGTACGAGACGGCTCCTTTCATATTGAAGATCGTGAGAAAGCTGCTCTTGTCGGTGTAAACGGCGCCGGGAAATCAACAATCCTTAAGATGATCATCGGAGAAGAACCTCTTGATGGTGGAGAGGTTATTCTCGCGAAAGGAAAGACACTCGGTTATCTTGCGCAGCGTCAGGATTTAAAATCCGGGAATACCATTTATGAGGAAGTAAAAAGCGCAAAGGCGGATATTTTTGCAATGGAAGCTCAGATTCGTTCCATTGAACATGAACTGAAGCATCTGGAAGGTGAGGAATTGCAGAGCCGCCTGGAGACCTACAATCGTCTACAGTCTGAATTTGATGCAAGAAACGGTTATGCCTGCGAAAGTGAGATTACAGGTGTATTAAAGGGACTTGGGTTTACGGAAGACGATTTTAATAAACAGACAGATACACTTTCAGGAGGTCAGAAGACCCGTGTTTCTCTCGGAAAATTACTGCTTACAAGTCCGGATATCCTCCTGCTTGATGAGCCGACAAACCACTTGGATCTGAATTCTATTGCCTGGCTGGAAACATATCTGATCAATTATTCCGGAGCGGTATTTATCGTCTCCCATGACCGTTATTTCCTGAATCGTGTTGTCACAAAAGTTGTTGAGATTGACAATGCACAGGTTCGCATGTACCTTGGAAATTATAAAGATTATGCAATGAAAAAACAACAGATTCGAGATGCACAGCTGAAAGAATACATGAATCAGCAGCGTGAGATCAAACATCAGCAGGCTGTTATTGATAAATTAAAGTCTTTCAATCGTGAAAAATCAATCAAACGTGCAGAGAGTCGTGAGAAAATGCTTGACAGGATTACGCCATTGGACAAACCGGTTGACAGTACGAAAGAAATGCATTTTACGCTGGAACCATCGCAGATCAGCGGAAATGATGTTCTTACAGTGGAACATCTCTCAAAGCAATTTGACAGTCAGGTTCTCTTCCGTGATATCAGTTTTGAAATCAAACGTGGCGAACATGTCGCTGTGATTGGTGATAACGGAACCGGAAAGACAACACTTTTAAAGATTATTAATCAGGTTATTGCAGCGGATCAGGGCGAATTCACACTTGGATCCAAAGTGACGATTGGTTATTACGACCAGGAACATCACGTACTTCATGATGATAAGACCATTTTTGATGAGATTTCTGATGACTATCCTGATCTTACCAATACACAGATCAGAAATACACTCGCTGCATTCCAGTTTACCGGAGATGAAGTGTTCAAAGAAATTCATACGTTAAGCGGTGGAGAAAAAGGCCGCGTATCACTTGCCAAACTTATGCTTTCGGAAGCAAATTTTCTAATCCTTGATGAGCCGACCAACCATCTGGATATTACTTCCAAAGAAATTCTGGAAGAAGCATTAAATAACTACAGCGGAACGATACTTTATGTATCCCATGACCGTTATTTTATCAATCAGACCGCCTCCCGGATCCTTGAACTGGTGAATCAGACATTTGTTAATTACATCGGAAACTACGATTATTATCTGGAGAAAAAAGAAGCACTGACACTTGCTTATGCTTCTGGAAATGAAACAAATGCAGAAAATGTATCCAATTCAGGCGATTCTGCTACATCCACTCCTGCTTCGGATTCAAAATTAAGCTGGCAGGAACAGAAGGAACAGCAGGCACGTGAACGTAAACGTAAAAATGAGTTGAAGAAAACAGAGGAAGAAATTGCAAAACTTGAAGATCGCAACACAGAGATTGACGAGGAACTGACGAAAGAGGAAGTTTATTCGAACTCTATTGAGTGCCAGAAACTTTCAACAGAACGCGCTGCAAATGAAGCAAGATTAGAAGAATTGTATGAATTGTGGGAAGAATTAGCAGAATAATGAATCTGCATAACAGTAATCGCCTGACAGCTACTACTTATGGTAACTGTCAGGCGATTTGTTTTAAGATTACATTTTCAAATTTAGTCCAACTTGAATCGGGATCAAGGTTTGTTTCTATACTGTACCGGTGTGATATTATACAGTTTTTTAAATGTTCTGTTAAAATGCTCTACATTCTGATATCCCACAGATTCTGCAATACTTTCTACAGTTGCACTACTGCTCTTAAGCATTGCTCTTGCCTTTTTCATACGGATTTCTTTCAGAATATCTCCGAATGTCATTCCTGATTTTTCTTTAATGTATTTTGACAAATATGGTTTTGAAAGGAAGAACTTCTCAGCAAGATCGTCCAATGTAACTTCTTTATAATTTGCGTAAATATAATTTGTAATATCTAATAATCTTTCATCCTTGCATGTCTGGGATCTCTGTACGCTATCCAATTTATTCACTGCAACAACGAGTGCTTCAATAGATGCTTTGATAATATCGGCATCAACTCCGACACCCCAGTAACGCTTCTTGTTGGAAATAACACCGACATAAGCAACAGCTCTGGAAGAAGATCCTTTTGTCAAAGAATGCTCCTCGTAAAATGCAAGTTCAAATTCGATATCAAAATAATGCTTGATTGCATTGCTGACAGCATCCAGACGTCCGTTTCCAACACCTGTGATCTTGCGGTTGCTTCCATTGTGGTGAATCGTTGCTTCTGCGACAATTCCATCTTCTTGTTTAAAGTGGCATTCATCCACACTGAAAATTGGTTTCGCATTGATGTAATGGTCTTCAAAGATATGATATACATTGTCTGGTGTAAGTTCTTCGTGAGCCTTGTCGGAAACATCTTTTACAAGATATCCGACTTCTTCTCTCATCTTTTCCGGTAAGCTGATTCCAAAGCTCTGCTTCAGGATATAGTTTACGCCACCCTTTCCTGACTGGCTGTTAATACGAATTACATCGGAATCGTATCTTCTGCCAACATCCTGTGGATCGATCGGGAGATATGGAACAGTCCATGTCTGACAGTCATGCTCCTCTCTCCAGGTCATACCTTTTGCGATCGCATCCTGATGTGAACCGGAGAATGCTGTAAATACAAGATCTCCTGCATATGGCTGACGCGGAGAAACTTTCATTCTTGTCACGCGTTCATAGACTTCACAAATGTCACTCATATTAGAGAAATCAAGTCCCGGATTCACACCCTGAGAAAACATATTCATTGCAAGTGTAATAATATCTACGTTACCTGTTCTCTCTCCGTTTCCGAACAATGTTCCTTCAATTTTATCGGCACCGGCAAGGATTCCAAGCTCAGCATCTGAAACTCCTGATCCTCTGTCATTGTGCGGATGCAGAGAAAGAATTACATTCTCTCTGTCGCGCAGATGCTTGTTAAAATACTCTACCTGACTTGCGAATACATGAGGCATAGCATTTTCCACTGTTGTAGGCAGGTTGATGATTGCTTTGTTGTCAGCTGTTGGCTGCCAGATCTCAAGAACTGCGTTGCAGACTTCCAAGGCATAGTCAACTTCTGTTCCCTGAAAACTTTCCGGACTGTACTGGAATGTAAAGTTTCCATCTGTTTCTTCTGCTAACTCTTTCAAAAGCTTTGCACCGTCAATTGCAATCTGTTTTACCTGCTCTTTATCTTTCTTAAATACCTGTTCTCTTTGTGCAACAGATGTTGAATTATATACATGGATAATAGCATGTGGAGCACCTTTGACAGCGTCAAATGTTTTTCTGATAATATGCTCTCTTGCCTGTGTCAGAACCTGGATCGTAACGTCATCCGGAATCATGTTCTGCTCGATCAATGTTCTTAAAAACTGATATTCCGTCTCAGACGCAGCCGGGAATCCAACTTCGATCATCTTGAATCCTACATCCACAAGCAGCTGGAAGAATTCCAACTTTTCATCCAGACTCATCGGCTCGATCAGCGCCTGGTTACCATCTCTCAAGTCAACACTGCACCAGATTGGTGCTTTGTCAATTGAATCTTTCTTTACCCAGTCATAACATGGCTCAGGTGGCATAAAGTAAGTCTTTTCGTATTTCCTCCAGTTTTCCATAATGTGTACCTCTCTTATATTTAATCAATTTAGTTGTTGTTTTTTAACACTCGTTTATATTAGCACAGGAAAGTCTTAGATTGTAGTGACTATTTTAATCACCTCGCTTGATCTTTTTTAATATTTCCTGCTTTTTGGTACGAATTTTGTATAGAAAACAGGTGGAAAACATATTCCACACATTTTTTGAAGGTTCTCTTTTCTGCATTCTGTGTTGTATAGACGGGATATTCACGGATCAATTTGTCATTTAACGTGCAGCGAATTCTGCCGACTTGCATTCCTTTCTTTACAGGAGCATCCAACTGATCAGGAATCTCATAGTCAACAGAAATCGTTTCATCTTCTTTCAATAGGAAAGAAACAGGTGTCAGATTTGCAGTAAGAGAAATCTTGGTTCCGTTTTTATCGGGATAAGCTATCGTATCTGAACGTGCCTTTATCCCATTATTTATAAATATCTGCCGGACAGGTAATTCAATTTCAAATGTCTTATATTGATAATGATCCAAAGCATAAGTCATAAGAGTTCTCATATCGGACCATTTATAACTCTTATTATTTGGCCATCCGCAGGCAAGGAGCGCAACAATAAATGTCCGCTCATCTCTACGCAGCGCACCGACATAACAATATCCGGCATCTGAAGTAAATCCTGTTTTTCCGGAAAGAGCGCCGTCCATCATATTTAAGAATGCATTATGATTATAACAGCTGAACGACCGTTTTCCTTCAACATCTTGAAACTGATAGGTTTCGGTACGCGTGATCGTAAGAAAATCTTCCTGCTTCTTAGAATTCATAATACAATAACGCATGATCCTTGCAAGATCTTCTGCTGTAGTGTGATGGATTCCATTTGAATCTGCTGCATCTAATCCATTTGGTGTGATAAAATAAGTAGAATAACAGCCGATCGTCCGCGCTTTTTGGTTCATCAGATCTGCGAATTTCTCTACACTTCCGGCAACAGCTTCTGCAATTGCAACCCCAGAGTCATTATGTGACTCCAGCATTAAGGAATAAAGAAGATCTTTTAAATAAAACCGTTCTCCTGCAACCATTCCAAGATGTACCTTTGGCTGTGTAGCAGCCTGATCGCTTACTGTAACAATCTGATTTTCTGAATCAATTATGCCGCTCTCTAATGCAAGAATACAAGTCATAATCTTTGTTGTACTTGCCATTGCCCGTTCTTCCTGTCCATTTTTGGAAAATAAAATACGCCCACTGTCTGCATCCATTAAGACGGCAGACAGGGCGTATAATTGTTTTAGCTCATCTGGAACTACCTGACGTTCGTTAGAACTGACATTTATCTTCCAGTTTTGTCCTGTATGATCAGATGTAGTTCCAAAAACATGAACTGGAAAAGAAATTCCAATGATCATGCTGATAATCAGTATGCGAACAAAGAATAAATAGATTCTGAAATACCACTTTTTAAATTCTATCATCAATTGATTTCCTGTTTATATTGGAAGCTCCATTCTTCTTTTTATTTTATGATTCCAATGCAAATTGTAGAATTCAAAAATCAAATGTCCATACGGATCTTTGCCTCATCCTCTGCTTCTTCTTTGAAATGTTCCAGCTGCTCCGGATTCAATGACGGAAGATCATCAATCGACGGTACACTGAATCTTCTTAAGAATTCTTCCGTCGTGCCGAAAAGAATTGGTCTTCCAGGTGCATCAAGTCTTCCGACTTCTTCTACCAGACCATATTCCACAAGTTTATTTACTGCATGATCAGACTTTACTCCACGGATCTTCTCTACCTCGATCTTAGTGATCGGCTGTTTGTATGCAATGATTGACATTGTCTCAAGAAGAACGTCCGTCAGAGTATATTTCTTTGGTTGCTTTGCCACACGGATCAGATAGTCATACATTTCCTTCTTTGTACACATCTGATAAGACTTGTCCAGTTCAATGATGCGGATTCCTCTGTTCTTTGATTCGTATTTCTTCATCAGATCCTGAAGTAATTCTTCGGTTGTCTGTTCATCCTGTTCGATTGCTTTCGCAATTTTACTTAGTTCAACAGACTCTCCCATTGTAAATAAAATAGCTTCAATTGCAGCCTGAAGTGTTTTTACTCCTGCCATTTACACTACGTCTCCTTTTCTCTCGATCATGATCTCACCACAAGTAGATTCTTGTTCAACATAAATTTCACCCAGCTTCATCATTTCAAGAATCGCAAGAAATGTAACAACAACATGCATTTTACTCTTCTGCTTCTGAAGAAGCTGACGGAAACTGAACCGGCGGTGTTCTTGTAAATAATCACGCACATAAAGGAACTTATCTGTGAGTGAAACTTCCTCTTTCTCAATCTTGCCAAATTTACTTCTTACCGGATCCACTTTATCTGTCTGTCGACGCATAACTTCCTGAAAAACTTTCTTTAACTGTACCATTGTCAGATCCCCAAGTAAAAGGTCAAGGTCAACTGGCTCCACATATTCCAGAACTTCTTCCGGAATTGTCGGATTCTTATATAAAATCAGATCCGCCTCTACCTGGCGGTCTCTGAGCTCATAAGACATGTATTTATACATTTTATACTGTAGCAGCTGTTCAACCAGTTCCTGCCTTGGATCTTCTTCCTCTCCGTCTTCTTTGACTTCTTTTGGAAGAAGCATCTTGCATTTAATATCCAACAACGTCGCTGCCATAACAAGAAATTCACTCATCACATTCAGATCTTCCCGCTGCATCTGACGGATATATTCCATGTACTGATTCGTAATCTCCACAATGGGGATATCGTAAATATCTACTTTATTCTTCTCAATCAGATGAAGGAGCAGATCCAACGGTCCTTCAAATACTTCCAGTTTTACCGGTATTCCCATAATAATCTCCTTTTATCTGCAAAGGGTGATTGCAATCACTTCTGCCGGATTGAACAGTCTCACATTAAATGTATGTGTTCCAAGCCCTTTGCTGACGATGATCGTCTGTTCTCCCTCCACGGTCATCTCTCCTGAATATTTTGGAAAAAGAAATGCCTGCGGAGTGATCACGCCGCCAATTCCCGGCAAGCGTACACATCCCCCATGTAAATGTCCAGACAAAATCAGATCGGAACCCCATTCCTTATAAGCTTCCATATAGGATGGATTGTGGGCAAGCAGAATGTAATAACTGTTGTCTGCGAAATTCTCTGTTGTCTCCTGCTGTTTTTCCTGATTTCCTGTAGTATGCTTTTCTCCCAGGCATCTGCATACATCTTCAACGGTGACATCCGCCTTGCGGAATTTTTTATTCACAATCAGTGGGAGTTCCAATCCGCTGATATGAATGTGTTGATTTCCCAACAGAATATCGCAACTTTCATTTTCCAGAAAACGAACCCCTTCTGCCTGTAACTTTTTACGATACTCTTCATAACACAAAGAATAGTTTTCCTGATTCTCTTTGATTCTCTGTTCATGATTTCCACTCGCATAATAAACCGGGCAGAGCTGCGGCAGACGACTGACAAAATCCAGTGCCTCTTGGTATCGCACGTCATTTTTTGCCACCAGCATATCTCCGCCAATTAAAATCAGATCCGGCTGTTCTGCTTTTATAGCTTCGAACAATTTATTGTTCTGCTTACCATAAATATGGTTGTGCATATCACTTAAAAAAATAATTCTGTTCACTGGGTCTTTTTCGGCTGTGCAAGTCATCTTTGGTGAATGTACTTCGTAATGTGTTACACAAAAAGAATGCTGCTCCCGATACATTTCTGCTAATATAACCGCGCACACAATCGGAAAAAGAATAGTGAAAAAACCTAAGATGCTCATATCGTATGTATCTCAGACATCTCAGCTTCTGCAATCGCCACACCGGAACTTGATCCAATACGGTCTGCACCTGCATAAAACATCTTCCGTGCATCTTCCAGTGTATGAATACCACCGGATGCCTTTACCTTCATGTCAGAGCCAACCGTACGCTTCATAAGAGAAACTGCTTCTACAGTTGCTCCGCCGGTTGAGAAACCAGTAGAAGTTTTTACATAGTCTGCACCTGCATCACGGCTTACAAGACAAGCCTCCTGAATCTCTTCGTCTGTAAGCAGACATGTCTCAAGAATCACCTTTACAATCACGTCATCCCCGGCAGCAGCTACAACCGCACCGATATCTCTTCTTACATAATCCCAGTTTCCACTCTTCAATGCCCCAATATGGATAACCATATCCAGCTCTTCTGCGCCGTCTTTCACTGCTGCTGTTGCTTCTGCAATCTTCGCAGTTGTTGACATTGCTCCTAACGGAAAACCAATCACGGTACATACTTTAATTCCTGTATTTTTCAGAAGAGAGGCACAAAGCGCAACACAACTTGAATTCACACAAACAGAATGAAATCCGTACGTAACTGCTTCCTCACATAATCCACGGATATCTTCCTCTGTTGCATCTGCTCTTAATAATGTATGATCAATACGTTCTGTAATCATTAATTTAATCTGCCTCCTGTATTTTTATATCCATTGCGGGTAGTAAAATTTCATAAAACAGACTGAAAATTATTCTGAGCTACCCGCATTCGTACCCTTTATTATAAAACATTTTCCATGTTCCCGACAAGTGTTATAATAATTTCTTCCAAATCTTTTTTAGATAATCTCCAAAATCTGCCTTTTCCACAGGTGTTGAAGCGATCAGATTTACGGATCCGATTTCTTTCCCGCTTATCCGATAACAAATCCGGCCAACTGTGTCCCCTTTTTTCACAGGTGCTTTTACTTCATCTGGAATTTCTGTTATTTCTTCGACTTTCGATAAATCGGATCCTTCCGTATCTACATAAGTAAATCCTTCCTCATATTGAATCTTTAGATGATCTTCTTTGCCACCTTTCACCAGAACCACTGGCAGTTTCCGTTCTTTTGCTTTATAAATCTGACATTTCCCAAATCCATAATTCAATAAGGTTACCGCATCCTTAAAACGGCTTTTTGAATCTTCAGCGCCCATAATTACTGCGATCAGATCCACACCATTCTTACTTGCCGTTGCTGATACACAGAACTTTGCCTTTCCGGTGGATCCGGTTTTCAGACCAGTGGCATATTCGTACTGCCGGATCAGCTTATTTGTATTCGTCAGGCCAAATTCTGAAGAACCACGGGCAGTTGTATGCGTGATATTTTCCATCCAGACTGTACAGTAGTCCTTTATCTGCGGATATTTGGTCATCAGTTCCCGCGACATGAGTGCAATGTCTCTGGCACTCATCTCATGGCCATCTGTATCTAATCCGTTACAGTTTACGAAGTTTGTATGTTTCATTCCAAGTCCTTTTGCCCGCGCATTCATTTGTTTTACAAATTCTTGTTCATTACCGCAGATACATTCACTCATAGTTACACATGCATCGTTTGCGCTTGCGACAGAAATGCATTTTAGCAGCGTACCTACCGTCTGCATCTCTCCAGGTTCCAGGAATACTTGAGATCCTCCCATAGAAGCTGCATACTCGGAAGTTGACACTTCATCATCAAGTGATATGGTTCCGTTTTCTAATGCATCAAAGATTAACAACATTGTCATGATCTTTGTAACACTTGCCGGTGGCCGCGCAGTATCTGCATCTTTTTCAAATAAAACCGTTCCCGTAGACATTTCCATAAGAATACCAGACGGCGCACTTATTTCTACTTCTTCCGCGTGGACTACAGTTGTTGGAAATGCAATCCTATACAGCAGAAAAACACTCAGCAGAATCACTGTAAAACCTTTCTTCATCTGCAATTCCCCCATGGACTATTCTTTTACCAGTATAGTAGCGATGAAGGGGAAATATGTCTGGAGAGAATTGACTTTTCAATTTTGTAGGCGTATATTAGAAGTACTGTCCATTTTCTGTGATTTCAGAAAGATGGAATCTAATATTAGGAGGTCAAAATGAGCTCACGCACTTATTACGATATCTTAGGTGTATCCAGAGATGCGACTCTGGAAGAAATTACTTCAGCGAAAAATGCATTGGCTAAGGTCTACCATCCGGATGCCAATATGCATAAAGATATAGATACAACTGCTTTTATGCAGGAGATTCTGGAAGCCTACCGGGTTCTTTCCAATCCGGCGAAAAGAAAAGCTTATAATCTGGAAATTTTTGGAGTTACAGACCGTGTTTTTAAGACATTTAAACTTACGCCGGAAGATGAGAAAGAATCCGTTTCTTTCGTGACTTACTGGAATGCAGCCGTGCAGCTCCAGGATATCATTGATCAAAGTGTTCGTGTAATGGAACGTGCTTCCAGGACAAAGACACTCTCTCAAAAATTAATGAAAAAGCTTGGGAAAAATGATCCGGATGAGATGCACCGTGAACGCCAGCTCAGCCGTCTTTCCATGCAGGCAATGCGTCAGATTACCACATTGAAAATGGCAGGAATTCCAAGCGAATACTGGAATATAGATGCCATGAACTGGGTACTGGTCCGTTGGGGACAAAGACAGGATACAGATTTCCGAAGTTTGTTCAAACGATACGATATCTACGTGGAGAAACACTATTCCGTTTCTGAGAAGAAAAAACTGCATGCATATAAACGTCAGTTCCATCACAATTTGAAAAAGCTTCTTTCCTATGCATTGGAGGCATAAGAGACAGGGAGAAATATTTCCGGTATATTTATTAGAAGAATGAGGTACATCAATGAAAATAAGAGTAGCATTTGTATGTTGGGGGAATATTTGCAGATCAACTTTAAGCGAAAGCGTGTTTACCTATAAGGTAAAAGAAAAAGGGTTGAGTGATCAGTTTGTAATAGACAGTTTTGCGACAAGCACAGAAGAAATCGGAAATCCACCGCATAGAGGTACAGTAAACAAACTAAAAGAGGTTGGAATTCCTTTAGTACCACATCGTGCAAAACAGATTACATTTTCCGATTATGATAATTTCGATTATATCATAGGTATGGATTCGATCAATATAAAATATCTTAACCGCATGCTTAAAGGTGATCCGGACGGTAAGGTTTCTAAGCTTTTAGATTACACATCACGGAAAGGTGCTGATATCGCAGATCCCTGGTATACTGGGAATTTTGATGCAACTTACAGAGATGTAAATGAAGGATGCGACGCTTTATTGGCTTATATTTTAGAACAAAAATAATCGAGGGGGCAGATTTTGCTCCCTCTTATCTATTCAACTATCATTTAATATCTAATCCAAATCTGTAAATCTCACTGATCCTGGCCTGTGCCTGTTCAGATTCTTTTTTCTTGATAAGCTCGTTACGGTCACTTAAAATAGCAAGCATTTCATCCACAACTTCTACATCCGGCAAATCAGAATAATGGGATAAATATCCGATCATTCTTGTTGCTGTATAATCGGTATTCAGATTTCTGGTGACAAGATCACATAAATTCTCCGGGTAACCTCGTTCCATCATCAGATTGTAGAGCTGCATGCTGATTTCTGTTCTTGGTTTCATGGGTGTTCTCCTTTTTTTGTTGTAACCATTCTATCATGTTACGTCCAAAAAATCATCTATATTTACATGTAATATCTGCATAAAATCCCGTGGGTTATTTTCTAACCGTCTATGCCTTCCAACCCTTGGTTTAACAGTTATTGAGCATCCCTTAATTGCTCTACAACGCTGCATTTTGCTGCATTGTCATACATCATGCAGGGGATCAGCAACCCCAGCAGAAGAAATACCGGAATTGTCAGTAGGACAGGCAGAACGGTGAACTGATACTCAAAGAACCAGAACATACTGCCCAGCATTTTCCCTGCAAGAGGTCCCACCGCCAGCGACAGAATAAAGGCCGCCGCTACGGAGGAGATTGCGTAAAACAATCCCTCGTAGATCAGCATGGTTTTGAGCTGCCGGTTCGTCATTCCTACAGCCTGAAGCACAGCAAATTCACGGCGGCGGGAAAGAATACCGGTCATCATGGCGTTGAAGAAATTTAAGAGTCCCACCAGCCCAATGATAGCACAGAGGATACCACCTATCAGAAGGAACATCTGCCGGAACTGAGCAAATTCAGAGCGAGCCGTGGCCTTGCTTTCATACATCAAGGGCGAAAACTCACCGGCAGTGAGCTTCGATAGATATTGCTCTGCTTCGGCCTCGTCAGCTTCGTCCGCTGTGTCGAACAGGTAGAGCATCGGAATGGTCGCACCACAGCTGTCCCTCTGTGCAGTGTCCACAGACAAAACTGCATCATAGCCATCACCACCATAACGATAACCCATGGAATACGGAAGTTCTACCAAAGCGCATACCGTGTACTCTACATCTCTGGCTCCATACAATTTTGCCTGAAGGTACTCCTCCGGTGTATCTTCGGTGCAGAGTTCTCCGGTGCGGCTGTCGATATATTTCACATCATCCGCATAGGTAGCCGTGATCGTGTCTCCAACCTCGGGGTAGTATTCAGGATTGGGCAGATTGCCGTAATCATCCAAAGAAACCGCAATGGCAATGGCGTTATTGTCCGGCTTCAACATAGGAGAAATATCTCCATCAAACACTTGCAGCTTGTCAAACAGGCTGTTATCCAGAGCCTCGATTCTGCTATCTCCCATCACCATATTCCCCCGGTGCTCCATGCGGTTCATATGGCTGTCTAACTGCTCGGCGCTTTCGTACCTTGCATAGTTCTGCCGCAGAGCATCCTCCGTCATCCACAGGTATGCGTTTTTTCGCACAGCATATCCCGTGCCGGAAAGACTGGCCTTTGTGTTTGCTGCGATCTCCTCGATCTGTTCTGGCGTGATGAATTCATCTGCCGGGTTGAAACGGAAATAGTCGGGAGTGCTGACGATAAAATCGGCGCAGGTCATGGAGGATACATACTTCTCCATGCTGAAGCCTCCCACAAAGGCACACAGCGCATTGAACAGTGTCACCGACAGTGCCAGAGACAACACCACCAGCACCGTCTTTTTCTTGTTTCGTCCCAGATTGGCAAAGGCCATCTGATGGAGCTTGGCTCCCCGGGTGCTGCGCTGTTTTTTCTTAGTCTGCATTGCATCCGTATATTTGATAGCCTCCACCGGAGAGACCTTGGCTGCCATTTTTCCAGGCTTGGAACAGGACAAGAGCACCGTCAACAGGGCAAACAGCATGGAACCAAGGAAGATCACAGGCGAAGTGCTGATGGTGGTGATGCCTGCATCCAACTTGGTGGAGCGCAAGACAACAGGCATCAGAACAGCACCGATGCCGTAGCCCAGTAGCAGCCCCGCCGGAATGCCGATCAGACAAAGCAGAAGTGCCTGCTGGCGAATGATGCGTTTGAGCTGCCGGGGCGTTGTGCCAATGGTTTTCAGAAGTCCGTAAAACCGGATATCCCCTGCAACAGAGATCTGAAAAATGTTATAGATGATAAGATACCCCGTGAAAATCACCAGCAGCAAAAAAGCTACTATAGCAATTATCAGCTCTGGATCGAGCTGCGACTCCAGCTGGGATGAGGTATATCCCCAATTGACGCCGATTCGGACGCTGTTGGGATCAGTATAGCTGTCCCAGGTGTAGCCAAGATCGGTATCCACCTGCTCCATCTGCCCTTGAATATTGGTGCCGGAGGCCAGCATGACATTCAAATCGGTGCGGAAAGGCTGTAACCCTGTTTTCACTGCCTGTGCTTCGATGTCATCTGCGTAATCACGGCTGATGTTGATGTAGTGAACAGGCATTAGTTCATCATAGTCCCAATAGCCTACCAGCGTAAAGGTATCTGTTACAGTAAAGGCGGTTTGATCTTTGTCCGTGATGGAATAGGAAACCGTGACCTCGGCGCCCAGTTCCGGTGTCACACCAAGCAGCTGCAACGCTGTCGTATCCATAGCCACCTCTTTGCCGCTTTCGGGCATCCGCCCGGTAGTTGGGGTGGCATAGCTCCATTTGGTACAGTTGGCATCCATGTAGCTGATCTCTGCCGGTATTTTGGCAAAGACCCCCTCCGCAGTGATACCGATTACCTTCCGTACCCCCGTAGCCTTCACCTTTGGGTGGGCAGCGATGCGTTCCGCCTGCTCGGGGGAAACATCCTTAAAGGTGCCGTGTGCATAGCCGCCTACCTGCCGAAACTGGTAGGTTTCATAGCTGGCGTTCAGTGACAAGACAATGGTGAACATGGAAGTAAATAGCAGCGTTGTCAGCGCAATGGCAAAAATAGCGATCAGATTGCGGCGACGGTTCGCATAAAGAGATTTTAAGCTGAGCTTTCGAATACATTTTCTGTTTTTGACATTCATCGTAGTCACCTCCCGTTAGTTCTCGGAGACGATCCGACCATCTTCGATACGGATAATGCGGTCTGCCATCTGCGCAATTTCTTCGTTGTGAGTGATCATTACGATTGTCTGGGCGAATTTTTGACTTGTGACTTTCAAAAGACTCAATACATCCTGGCTGGTTTTGGAATCCAGATTACCTGTCGGTTCATCTGCCAGAATGATAGCGGGTGCTGCCGCCAAAGCACGGGCGATTGCCACACGCTGCTGCTGACCGCCTGAGAGCTGATTTGGCAGCGCATCCAAGCGGTCGCTCAGTCCAAGCGTCTGCACGATCTGCTGCACAAAATTCTTGTTTACCTTTCCACCATCCAGTTCAATGGGTAAAATGATATTTTCATATACATTCAGCACCGGAACAAGATTGTAGCTCTGAAATACAAAGCCGATTTTTCTGCGGCGGAAGATGGTCAGCGCTTCCTCTTTCAGGGAGAAAATATCCTGTCCGTCCACCATGACCGTACCGCTTGTAGGGCGATCCAACCCGCCCAGCATGTGCAGCAACGTGGATTTTCCGGAGCCGGACGTGCCGACAATTGCAACAAATTCGCCCTTTTTCACACTTAAATCAACTCCATCCAACGCATGAACTGCGTTATTGCCGGAGCCATAAATCTTTTTCAGGTCTTTTGCCTGTAAAACTTCCATAAATGAGTACCTCCATGAAAAAATCTGTATGTATGAAAGGAAATGATCCTTTTACACATACAGATTATCGCATAGGATTCTTTCCACATTCTTGCGAGGGCGCAAAAAAATCTAACAGTTTTGAAAGAATTGTTGTTATTTCGGCAGAAATATGGAAAACGCACTTCCTTTTCCCGGAACGGAAGCAACCTTGATATAACCGCCCTCGCCGGATATGATCTGTCGGGAAAGGTATAAGCCAATGCCCACACCTTCTTGTTTCTGCACACTATTTGAGCGGTAAAAGCGAGCAAATATCTTCGCTTGCTCACTTTCCGAAATGCCTGTGCCAGTATCCGATATATCGATCCTTGCAAACATTTCGTAACTTACGGCAGAAATCCTGATTGTGCCATGCTCTGTATATTTAATGGCATTGTCTACGATATTAGCCAGCGCTTCCGCTGTCCATTTGAAGTCGAACACAGCAAAAGCATCGGTATCCTGCAGTTGCAAAGACAATCCTTTTTCAGAAGCCTTGGCGGTATATTGTTCTACTACGCTTTCAAGCAGTGGCTGTAGCGCTGCTTGCTGAGGGGCAAGTGAAATGATCCCGTTTTCCAGTCTGGAAAGCTTTACGAGAGAATCGATCAAAAATCGCAGCTTTTCCGATTGTTTGTACAGCGCTTCGACATTTGCCTTCGCCGATACAGGAAACGCTTCCTCCATTAAAAGCTCGCTGTATAACAGCAGGTTTGCAATCGGCGTTTTCGTCTGGTGCGAAATGTCCGCAATCAAGGATTTGATTTTGTCTTTTTCCTGCGCTACATTTCGAGAAGATGCTTCTGCGGCAGAAAGATAGTGTGCAAACTTTGTTTCTAAAGCAGACAGCCGGCTTTCATCAAAATTGGTTTCAGAAAAGGAGCCGGTCATGGCAGCATCCAGCATCCTTTCGATTTCTTCCATCGTTTTTCTGGCCTTTCTCCGCTCCCATAACACAACAGCTACCGCCGCCAGAAAACACAGCAGTATGATCACAATGCCGGTTCTATTCATCTTTTGTCACCCAGCTATAACCGATTCCATAGACGGTTTTAATGTATTTCTGTGCACCAAGCTTATCCCTCAGTCGCTTGATCGTAACAGACAAAGCATTTTCATCCACATATTCTGCGCCATCTGTCCAGATCCGGTCTACAAGGTCTCCACGTGCCATGGTTCGACCTCGATTTTCAACAAGCAGGCGCAGTAATTTTTGTTCTGTTTTACTCAATTCCACTTTTGAATCTCCCGCATAAAAGGTCATCGCCTCAAAGTCAAATTGAAAAAGATCAATACAAATCGGCGCATTTTTATGGCTTGACGCTTGCTTTCGCAGTTGGGTATTCACCCTTGCCCGCAAAACCGAAAGAGAAAAGGGCTTGGTAATGTAATCATCAGCGCCTCTCTCCAATCCGTCTACGATGTCCAGATCAGTATCATTGGCAGTCAGCAGAATAACAGGAATCCCAGGCATGTTTTCCTTGATCTCCCGGAGCAGCTCAAGCCCACTGCCATCCGGCAGATTAATATCCAACAGGATCAGGGATACACCGCCGCAAAGTAGCTGCTCCTTCGCCGTTTTTAGGTCTTGACAGGAAATGATCTGCCGAGCATCTGCTTTCAGCGCTTTGCATAACCCTTGATTCAAACCGATATCATCTTCAACAATCAGTAATTGCTCCATATATCTCACTCCCACTTTTTCTATATCTATCATTCGCTCCTCCTTATTATCAGAGCTATTTCAGCCATAATATTCTTTAAATATTCTTTTATCTGTCCCTGTTTTTCCTGAATACGCTCAAGAATTACTTTTTCCGCATTAGTAACAGCAACAAGACCAAACAACTCAGAAAGCGGCTGATGATTTATCTGTTTTTCCAGTTTTTCATATACCTGTTCACCTTTATCATTTGTCAAAGCGTAAATTTTTCACTTTGAATCACGTTTAATATGCAATTCTAAAATAATCCAAATATGCCTTATACTTATCCTGTGCGGTCAGACAGGTATCTGTCAAATAACCTTTCTCATTGTTCCACTCTTTCAGTCCACGGTAGTAGAACATCTTCAGATTGTCCTCGATAATGAACGGCACGATATTATATTTCAGACATTCCTTAAACATAATCAATCTGCCTACACGGCCGTTTCCATCCTGGAACGGATGGATTCTCTCAAACTTCACATGGAAGTCGAGGATATCTTCAAAAGTCTTTTCTTCTTTTCCGTTGTACTCTGTAAGCAGCGCTTTCATTTTATCTGCAACTTCTTCCGGAAGTGCAGTATCCATGCCACCGACTTCATTCGGCATCTTTTTATAATCGCCTACAGCAAACCAATCTTTTCTGGAATCACTGGTAGCGCTCTTCAAGATCAGATGAAGTTCTTTGATAAACTTCTCTGTCAGAGCTACCTTTGCATTATCAATAATCATATCAATACACCGGAAGTGATTTGCTGTTTCAATCACATCGTCCACATTCAGCACATCTTTTTCTACACCGATGGTGTTGGTTTCAAAGATATATCTGGTCTGATCGTGGGTCAGGCGGCTGCCTTCAATATGATTGGAGTTATATGTTAAGTCAATCTGTGTCTTATGGTAAATTATAATGGTCTCATAAATTAAGACACTTTTTCGGACAGTTTTTAATGAATCTGATATACTTAAACCAGTATGAAAGAAAGGATCCATTATCATGTCCAGACAAAGAAGAAATTTCAATGCCAAATTC